>ENA-OQKF01000116-OQKF01000116.1-human-gut-metagenome-genome-assembly--contig:-NODE-116-length-68471-cov-35.011574_pt1 | contig 68471 bp, 58 predicted proteins | sample MGYA00242617_ERZ504784 | MGnify/ENA primary metagenome ERZ504784 (study PRJEB26092, sample SAMD00036364) | human gut metagenome | host: Homo sapiens | study: EMG produced TPA metagenomics assembly of... | reverse complement strand
AGTATGGGAATCGACATTTTTGGTGTAGAGGATATTATGTGGATACGGTAGGCAGATACGAAGGAGCGATAAAGGAGTATATTCGCAATCAATTACAAGAAGATATAGCTCAAGATACGTTAAATTTTAAAGAATATATGGACCCGTTCACGGGTGAGCAGGTAAAGTAGGCAAAAACAAAAGCCCCCGAGTAGGGGGCAGCCAGTGGTAATAGAGTGGTTGTCAGATTACTCAAAGCCCTCTTTAGAGGGCAACCACTAGAGAAAGACCCTTATAGGGTCAGAGCAAACCACCCGTTCTACGGGTGGTTATGATTTTCACTACTTATTAATTCTGTTTTACAAGAAATTAGAATTTGTAGTTTAATTCTGCACGGTAGTAATCGGATACGTCTTCGCCGTCCTGAGTTTCACCGTTGAATGCCCAGTATGCAGATAAGCCAACGTTTTTAGCTAAAGCGTAATCAACAGTTGCTAACCAACCTTTGTAGTTGTAGTTTGCAGGTTGATTCCAAGTGGAGCTGAATACAGGAGCTTTTTCAGCTAAATCAAAGTATTGAGCTTTAACATCCCAAGAACCGGCTTCTTTAATGTTGTAGTTACCGAAACCGATACCAGCTACCCAAGCGTCATTGCCACCTTCTTTAGCATCTTCAGCAAATGTAGCGTATTCGCCGCCAATCCAAACGTTTTTGAACTGGAAGTCAGCAAAACCGCCATAGATGTCGAAGCTGTCGCCATCTAAATTATAAGCACTTGCAAATTTAGAACCGTTGTTGTTAGCGAATGCATAGAAGCCACCGATAGTGATGTCATCGCTAAGTTTACCTTGAGCCTGTAACAATGTTACGGAAAGGTTATTTTCTTCAGAAAGACCTTTTAATTCGCCTTCAACAAAGTAACCGTAAGCAGCTAAAGCACTGAATTTACCATTGTCGTATGCTATGCCAAAGCAGCACCGTCAAAAGTATCATCATAGATTAAGCCGTTACCAACGAATGCACCGAAACGACCACCTACAGCTGTAAGTTCATCACCGAATTTATGAGCTACATAGATACGGTCAGCAGATACGGAAGCTTTGTTAGCATTACCGAATTCGTTAGAACCAACGATACGGATAACAGCAGTTGTGTTTTCATTTACTTGTGCATTGAATTGAACACGACCACGATAATCGAAGTAAGATTTTTTGCTTGGTTTATCTTCGTTAATGATACCTTTCTTTTCAAAGCCTTGGTAACGAAGACGAACGTCGCCTGTAGCTTTTACGTTACCAACTTTGTTTTCCAAAGTAGCAACACGAACGCCCAAATTGTTCAATTCGCTAGCGAATTCATCAGCCAAACGGTTGATCATAGCCTGTTGTTCAGCGTTAGCACGAGCTTCGTTAGCCATAGCTTTAGCTACCATCTGAGCCATTTCGTAACGAGTGATGTTGTTCTGGCCTTTGAAAGTGCCATCTGGGTAACCGTTGATTACACCAGCTGCTGCCAATTGAGATACGCTCTGGTATGCCCAATCGTTAGGAGTTACATCGGAGAATGGATTAGTTGCGAATGCAGTAGTTACGCCAAGTACAGCAGTTGCTGCAAATACGGCTGCAAAACGTTTTTTCATTGTAATTACCCCTTAGGGTACAATTTATGTAAAACCGTGAAACAAGTAGTGAATTTTCAATTTAACGTTGAAAAAATTTATCTTAGTGTTTTAAAACTCTTGCCATATTTAATTTTAATTGTTACTGAATTTTAAAGCATAGTTTTCATTGAGTTGTACGTTTTCAATAGGTATTACATAGTTTGTTTCTGTAAATAGTTTGTTGTTTTTAGAATCATTTAAAGAAGAATCTTTTAATAATGCTGAAAGTAGTTTTGCATTTAATTTCTGTGTTGCTGTAGGATTTAACAAGTTCGAACTTCGAGACGATATAGCAGGGAGTAGTACGGATTTCAGTAAAAAATGCCAATACTGATATTTACCGACAAGTGACCATTTCTGATAATCCTTATGGCACTGTAAATATAGCTGTAATATCGATGAAGAAAGATAAGGGGCGGACGTTTTAATAAGTTGCGGTATAGCCACCAATAGTGCACCTTCTATTTGAGGTTCTTTATATAGCGCTTTATTGCCACAAATATCGGAGTGATTAATGGATTGAGGGCATTGATAGTACACATAAATTTTATCTTTGTACCGTCGTCGCATACCGACTAAACGGTGGTGACATGAGGGGCATCGAAGCAGTCCCTTAAAAAGATATGGTTCGCTTAATTCCTTGGCTGAGAAGGATGCTCCATGATGGCGTGGTCTTTTTAACTCCTGTTGAACTGCCGAAAAGGTATCTTGAGAAATAATTGGAGGGGCATAATTATCAATTCCATAAAAACGCCCCATATACTTTTCATTACGCAATAATTGGGTAATGGTAGGATAGGCACGAACGATGCCATGTTTTTCAGCTAAATAAATCATGGTTTGTCGAATTGATTTAGTTTTTAAATAATAATTGAAAACATCACGGATAATAGGTGCTTTTTCATCGGGAACGATATGTTTATCTTTGATAGAATAACCTAAAGGCAATTTGCCGGAGATAACTTCACCTCGTTTAATTTTATCGGCAAATACGAAATTGATTCGCTCCGAAGTAGTGTCCGATTCATTTTGAGCAATGGATAGCTTAATGTTAAGGTAGAGACGACCTTGAGCCGTATTTGTATTGTAATCTTCCTCCGTTGTTTCCCAGACAACATTATATTTATCCAAAATAGCCTGATAAGTGTAAAAATCGGAAACATTACGAAACCATCGATCCAGCTTAATAAATAAGATACAGTCGATTCGACCGGCCTGAACATCTTGTAACATTCGGGCAAACTCTTTACGGCGACCGGGGCGACTGCGGGCTGAAATGCCCTCATCGCGATAACACTCCACAATTTGATAATTATGCTCCAAGGCATATTGGCGTAGCCTGTTTTCCTGAGCTTGTAAAGAGTAGCCGTTCATAGCTTGTTCTTCGTGAGATACGCGAATGTAAAGTGCTGAACGTTTTGCAGTCATTCATAGTCGCTATTGAGTCATCTATTCAATAGCAATACCTCCTTTCAAGAATAAAGATGAGTACTCAATTAAAATAATCCCTCCTTTCAAAAATAAAATGACTATATAATTATATCGTAACATAAACAGTAGTAAAGATTGATAAAAGTCGAATAACTTCAGCAAATATGGTATACTTAATAATAGCCCCTTAAAATAGATTAGCGGGTTTTAGAGGATAGAATTTAGATCGGATTGTGAGGGTATCTATGACAGATATACGATTATTGGCAATTGATTTAGACGATACATTAGTGAGAGAAGATAATACTATTTCAGACTATACAAGAAGTATTTTGAAAAAAGTACAGGCCAAGGGCATTCACATTGTGATTGCCACAGGCCGCATGTACCAGACGGCACGGCCGGTGGGGCTCGCCATGGACATCGGTGATTTGCCTATGATACTTTTCTCCGGCGGGTTGGTGCAACGCATCGAATCAGGTGAAAAGTTATTTGAACAAACGGTAGATGTGTCGGTGGCTAACGAGATTTTGCAATTGGCCAAAACCAATGATTGGTATGTGCAGTCTTATATCGATGATGAATTGCTCGTTCATCATGAAACGGAAGAGTCTCGCATGTATGAAAAAGGTGTCGGTGCCAAGCCGGTATATATCGGTGATGCGGTGTACACTGCACCGAAAGGGCCGAATAAGTTATTGTTTATTGCGCAGCCGCAAAAGATTCTGCACATAGAAGCAAGTTTAAATAAAGAGTTTGCCGACAAAGTGGAAATTGTGCGCAGCAAGCCGAATTTCTTAGAGATTAACAGTATGAATTGCACGAAGGGCAACACCTTGGCTCATATGGTTTCAGAATTAGGGCTGAAACCGGAGCAGGTAGTGGCGTTCGGCAATTCGCAAAACGATATTTCTATGCTGAAATACGCCGGCACGGCGGTAGCCGTGGCGAATGCGGATGATAATGTAAAAGCGGTGGCTCACGAAATATGTCCGTCTAATGAAGATGACGGGGTAGCGCACTGGCTCGAGGAGCATATTTTATAGGAAGGGAGACCTATTGTGGAAGGTACATTCAGATTACTCATTGTGACAGGTATGTCCGGTGCAGGCAAAACACAGGTAATGCAAGCCCTGGAAGATATGGGGTTCTTTTGTGTAGATAATTTGCCGCCCGTTTTAATTCCGAAGTTTAGTAACTTGTGCCGCCAAGCAAGCGACCGTATTAATCAAGTGGCGCTGGTGGTGGATATTCGCGGCGGCCAGTTTTTTGAAAGCTTGTCCGACGCGTTGGCATCACTCAAAGAAATGCAGGTTCCTTATGAAATCGTGTTCATGGATGCTACCGACGAAACGCTGATTCGACGTTACAAAGAAAGTCGTCGCAGTCATCCGTTGGCTCCGGACGGCCGCATTACGGTAGGTCTTAAAAAAGAACGCAAGATTCTTGACTCCATCCGTCCGTTTGTCGATTATATTATCGATACGACGAACATGAAAACGAGCCAGTTGAAGGCGTACTTGCGTCAGAAGTTTTCACAATTGGAAGAAAAGAAACAGGGCATTGCCGTGTCAGTCGTAAGTTTCGGCTTTAAATACGGCATTCCTCTTGATGCGGATATGGTATGGGACGTTCGTTTTTTACCAAATCCGTACTATAATCCGGAATTTCGTCATAAAACGGGCCGTGTACCGCAGGTTAATGAATACATTAATTCCTTCGAGGTGACGGAACAATTTTTGAGTACCATGTTTTCAACTATGGACTTCTTATTGCCTAATTATGAAAAAGAAGGCAAGAGTCAGTTCGTAGTGGCCGTAGGTTGCACCGGTGGTATGCATCGCAGTGTAGCTATGGCGGAAGCGTTGTATAATCATGTACAGACATTAGGCTATCGGGCAACAATTGAGCATCGGGATATGTTTAAAAATAATGTTGAAGAGGATTGCAATCCTCGCGAGGTAACGGCGGCCGAAATCAAATAATTCGGCAGGGTTATCGCTAGATAGGAGAATTCAAATGATACATATGTCAGGATTCCGGTGGCTCACGCCAGGCCTTAAATTAAAACGATGGCTGGTTGTGTTTGGTCTTGGTATGCTGCTCGTAATCATCGGTGTGGCCTTGATGCTTAATTATCAATGGCTGTCATATTTTGAAGATTTATTTTTACAATTTTTATATGAAACGACCGGTTCCTATAACTATACTACGTTGGCGACCGGCGGCTTTATCACCATTTTAGTAGGCATCGTGCTCATGACTATCGGGACCAAGCAGGTAGGTAGCGCGGTGGTGCGAGCCATCATTCCGGCCGATACGGATAAGGTGGGGGACTATATTTTCCAAAATATCCGCATGGCGAAAGGACCGAAAGTCGTTGTTATCGGCGGCGGTACCGGTTTATCTACCTTGTTGCGCGGTTTGAAAACGCACACATCCAATTTGACGGCCATCGTAACGGTAGCCGATGACGGCGGTTCGTCCGGTCGTTTGCGTGAAGACTTCCAGATGATTGCACCGGGCGATTTGCGTAACTGCTTAGTGGCCTTGGCGGAAAAAGAAGGCCTCATGGAACAGCTGTTCCGTTATCGTTTCGGCGGTGAAGGCGATTTGGCGGGTCATAGTTTCGGCAACTTATTCTTAACTGCGTTGACGCAGATTCTTGATGAAGATGTGGATAAGGCGCTTGACGCATCCAGTAAGATTTTGAAGGTGCGCGGCCGTGTTATTCCGGCGTCCACGCAGAATATTGTGCTCATGGCGGAAATGGAAGACGGTTCCATTGTAGCCGGTGAAAGTCAGATTCCGACTGTGCAAAAACGTATTAAACGTGTTTTCACAGAACCTGCTTTACCGCAACCGCAGGGTGCAGCTTTGCAAGCTATCGATGAAGCGGATGCTATTATTTTGGGACCGGGCAGCTTGTACACAAGTATTATGCCAAACCTTTTGATTGATAAAATTGCAGAGCATATTAAGGCTTCCAAGGCACCAAAAATTTATATTTGTAATGTTATGACTCAGCCGGGTGAGACGGACGGTTATACAGCGGCCGCTCATGTGGCCGCCTTGCAACGCTTGGCCGGTCAAGGCATTGTCGATACGGCTATTGTCAATGATGTGCCGTTTGACGAAGCAGTTATCGAGAAGTATAAAGCAGTAGGCGCCGAACCGGTGAAGGTGGATACGGATAAATTGGCAGGCCTTGGGGTGCGTACGGTGCGTGCCGGTCTTATTCAGCATCCGGAAACGGCTGTTCATGATCCGGAACGTCTCGGTAAGATTGTAATGGATGTTATTTACGCCATGCAGTCCGGTTTAGAGCCGCATATTTTGGAATATTATTTAAAACGCGAAGACCGTTAATCACCGATAACTCTTAAAGACATTTGTGTGATTGATACTAACTCTTGAAAATATTGATGTAATTGGTGCGGCTGATGCGGTTGATGCGGTTACTGCGATTTTAGTTAGATTTTGTATTAAATAAGGCGTAAGCCTGCTGCTGTCTTACCGGCAGTTTTGAGAGAAGAGAAGGGAGGCACCTATGTCGTTTGCAGAAGATGTAAAAAACGAACTGTGTCAGTATAAGAATGAAGACAGTTTGTCTGCCAAAGTAGAAGCCTCTTGTTTGTTACGCATGGGTGGTTCATTGTTATTGGGCAGTCAGGGCCGTGTAGGCATTCGTTTGGCGACGGCGAATAATGCGGTAGCTCGGCGTGTATTGTCTATTCTACGCGCTCATTATGCGTTGCATACGTCAGTCCTCATTCGCCGCGGTTTAAATTTACGCAAAAAGAATGTGTATACCTTAACCGTAGAGCCAACCGTTGAAGGCCGTGAGGCTTTGGAAGATATGGCGTTATGGCCCATGGATACGGCGTTACCGGCGGAGTGGCTGACAACCATGGAAGGACGGCGTGCCTTTTTGCGCGGTGCTTTTTTAGGGGGCGGTTCCGTCAATAAACCGGAAAGTGATTACCATTTGGAGTTTATGACGAGTAATCAGCATTTTGCCGATGAAATTGTGCGCGTACTGCGACTCTTTCATATCGTGGCGCGGGTAACGGAGCGTAAAGATTCCTATGTGGTGTATATTAAAGAAGGCGATGCTGTAACAGATTGTCTACAAATCATGGGGGCTCAGTCAGCCCTTATGGAATTTGAAACGGTGCGTGTTGTCAAAACGGTGCGCAATCAGATTAATCGGCAGGTTAATTGTGAAACGGCTAATTTGCAAAAAACGGTAAATGCCGCCGTGCGTCAGCTCGAGAGCATTCGTATCATCGAGCGACACCAAGAGCTTAGCGATTTGCCGCCGAAGTTATTGGAGGTGGCGATGGTGCGCTTGGATAATCCGGACGCCAGTTTAGGGGAATTGGTTGATCTTTTGGGCGGCCATATTTCTAAATCCGGCGTAGGCCATCGCTTCCGTAAATTGGAACAATTAGCACTGTCTTATGAGCCTATGGGGCTTGAAGAATTTATGTAGGAAAGAGGAATAATTCAGTGAAATTATTACGCAATAAATATAGATGGTTAGCCATCTTAGTAGCGTTATGGACACGCGGCGTAGGCTTTGTAATCGGGGCACCGCCGGAAACGGTGGACTTCAAAACTACAAGCTTTACGCCATTGCCCGTAGTTTTGACGGAAGAAAAAGACACATTGATTTTTTCTGACAGTCCTGAATATGTAAATAAAAGCGGTGTATTGGCGGCCGGTACGGTTAACGGCACGGGTCGTGTGTATTTCTACCATGTTAATGAAATGAAAGAACCACAAAAAATCGCTATTGTACTGGAAAATACATCAAAAAAGAATGTGGAAGTGACGGTTCACCGTGAGATCTTTGCAGAACCGAATCGTGAATATTTTGTAGTGGGCAGTGAATTGTCACGGGAAGATTTGGATGCTCCATACGTGGGCACGAATCGTCAATGGCAACCGGCCGCTCAACGGGAACGTTCGGCAAAGGCAGCCGGTGTACCGGTGCCGACAGTAACCGCAAAGAAGGATACGATTGAACAAATTGCCGATACCGCCACGACCGATAAATCAACGGTCGGTACAGCCGTAGCAAATACAGCGACAGCTAATGTCGTCACGGCCAATACAAGTGGCGCGATTGAGAAGATGGCCGTAGCCGGCCAAAGAGGTGACGATGAGGCTGTCAAAGTAGGCGATGACGTAGTGGGCAAACAGCGTGAACAGGCGGTAAAGGCTTGGCGTACAGAAGTTCGTCAGCAGGCTCAGGCTGAGGCTAAATTAAAGCCCACCGTGCTTGATACGGTGACGTTGGCGCCGGGTGGCAAACAAGCGTTCTTTTCAAAACTCGATAAAATCCCGATTCCGCAGGATGACTTGTTCTCCGGGATTTTTGACTTTACGTCTACCGGTCCGGTGTACGTAAAAGTTATGATGTTGCCATTTGAAACGCCGGCTTTGGGCGGTTCTTTGATGGCGGAAACTTTGCCTATGGATGAAGTGGCTTTGCGTGGTACCTATGTGGGCGCTCAGCGTCGTTTGACCTTGATGCAACCGTTTGACAGTTCCTTGGGACCTGTGTCCGTTATGGTGGCCAATGACCGTGAAGATCCCTTCGTGGAAGGCGTTGATGAATTGACACCAAATGCACCTTCCAATGCTTCAGGTACCGGAAGTGCTGCCGGTGTTGCCGGTGCTACAGGTGATATAAGCACCGCTACGGCGGTAAGCGGAACGGCCGTAACGAATCGCGGTAATTACGGTGTGAGCTATGAAGTGACGATTCCCACTATGGGCAATCGAGATTTTGCCCTTTATATTAACCCTTTGGGCGGGGCTTATGCCGGTTCCTTTAAGGTAACGTATGACGGCCAATCGGAAATTTATAATGTACCGACGGGGGCGCGCTTATTTTTAGGTAATAATACGACGGAAGACAGCCAGTATTTTAATACGTATAAAGCGGGTAAATTATTGACGATTCAATTTATTCCGGCCGGGGCGTCGAATTTGCCGATTCAGTTCTTATTGGTGCCACAGGCATAATTACAGGCAAAGTTAAGATTGCGCTGAATAGTGGCTTTGTACTAGTTGCAAAGTAGAATAAATTTATTCAAGTGAGAGCGATGTATTTTGCTCTCACTTTTTGCTTTATACCGCAAGCTTACCTGTAAATTGAAATTAAATGTCTTTTTGGAGCAGAACTCAGAACATGTCCCTGTTATTATTAACTTATTGAGTAATATTCTCATAATTCCTAAAGGTAAAAAATGATCTAAATTTTGATTTAGATAGGATTAGACTTAGGATTTATCGTATAAGGTGGTAATTATGGAACAGGTATTTGTATGGCGTAAAGCCGTCATCGGCTCGCTTGGTTTTCATATAATAGCTGCTGTCGCTTTAGGCGTTATCGGCTATCACATGAGCCAAATGGCGGCAGCCGAGGCGTATGAAATTGATTTATCGATTCCTGTGGCGCAGGAAGAGACTATAGTGAAACAAGTAGAGTTTCCCAAACCCTTAGCCGTAGAGGATGTGAGTCAGCGTGTAGCCGCGGTGAGTCAAACTACGAATCCGGCAGCCGGCGGTTATGGCGGCGGGACACCGTCAGAAACACCGCAAGCGGTGGCACCGGCCTCGATAGTAGCGCCCGGCAGCGGTACATTGGATATACCGGGAGCTCACGAAGGTACTGCTACATCATTTGACGGTATCGGTCAAGGGGCGAATGAAGCGGGTGGTCCCGTTGGCGAAGGCCTTGGTAATGGTGAAGGTGCCGGTGTCGGGAACGGCACAGAAGAAGGCGTAGCTCCCGGTGAGCCCTTTGATATGGATGGTTTTTGGAGTGCCGTCAATGCCAATAAATCGTATCCGCCCATGGCTGTAAGGCGTAATATTGAAGGCGATGTGACGGTACAGGTCACTTTGGACAGCGGGGGTAATTTGGTAGCGGCAGATGTAATATCTTCAACTAATTCGTTGCTTGCCGATGCGGCGTTGAAGGCTGTGTATAATGCCACGCCATATAACAACCCGACCGGTGAAAGTGTCACGGTGAATGTGCCGATTAGTTTTCGCTTGACAAACTAACATAATTTATTTAAGATTAATTCTCAAGTATAGAATTAAGGATCCATTTAGTTTAGATGGAGAATACCAAAGCAATTCATTGATATTTAGAGTAAAGACCTTTCTGTAAGTACAGATTTTGTATAGCCTCAAAGCAGGTATACAGTTTGTACTGACAGAAAGGTCTTTTTTTGCATTTTGGAGGAAATATGCAGTTAGTAGAATCGATTAGGGATAAAATGCAGGATTCCGGCACACGTTTGCTCGAGATTCTGCACAATCGTAAAGTATATGAGCGCAAGGATGAAAACGGGTATGCCCGCATGATTAGTCAGCCCGTATTTGACGGTATTGACATCGTCTACAACGATGTCGTGATGGAGCGAATTACCCATAATGCCAAGCCCATGTCCGGTTTGTTTGAGATTCATTTTTGCCAAGACGGGCGCATTGAATGCTCTTTTGAAAACGGCAAATGCCTGTACATGAATGGCGGCGATATTTCGTTGGGCTGGAAAACGTGCAGTACCTTTCGCCATAGTTCGTATTTTCCGACCGGTTTTTACAAAGGTTTGTCGCTCGCCGTATATGTGCCGAAGGCTCAGGCGGCGGTGGATGCCTTTGTGGGCAAAAACAGCATTGACCTTGAAGAAGTGTGCAATCGTTTCTGCACGGCTAACGGTGTGGGGCTGGTGAAGGATACGGGCCGCTTAAAAGAGCTTTTTATGGATCTCTATAATGTGCCGGATGTACTGCCGGAAGTGTATTTGCGCGTGAAATGTGTGGAGATTTTTGTATTGCTTGGCACATTGACGTGTGAGTCGGGAGATGAGCATATCTATTTCGAGCGTGCTCAAGTGGAAACGATTAAGCGGATTCATGATGAAATTTATAACGACCTCGGTAATCATCACACCATTGAAGCCTTGGCGAATCGTCATCGTATTTCTATGACAGCTTTAAAACGTTGTTTTAAAGCGGTGTACGGCATTACGATTTACCAATATGTGAAGCGTTGTCGTATGAACTTTGCCGCTAAAGATTTGGTGAATACCAATGACGCAATTTTGGAGATAGCCAATCGTTGGGGTTATGAAAACGGCAGCAAATTTTCTTCTGCTTTTAAGCAAATTATGGGCTGTAATCCCCGTGAATATCGGGTAAAAAATAAAATGCTCAATTAAGGTAAGTGTAATAAATATATTGATTCATCGGAGAATTAATTGACTTGCGATTTTAAATTGCTTTACTTAATGAGTTAAATTTATTTCGAATATTTACTAAATTAGTCATATAAATAAGTTGATTAAATGTCTAAACGGATTGGTTTGGGCGTTTTGGGGTAGTTTGCTGAAATTAAGATTTGTTATCATTTAATGTATAGCGAATTGGTATAGTCAGCTGAATTCGCTTGCTAGGGCTTAAGGAGGCCATTATAATGGAAGGTATAAACTATATCGTTAATTTATTTGTCACCGGTGGTTTGGTTATGTACCCTTTGTTGGCATTATCGCTAATAACCGTGGCTATCGGGATAGAGCGCTGGTATTTTTTCAGATTGAATACGAAAGGCGGTCGCGGTTTTTCACATGGCGTGTATCACAGTGCCAAAGCCGGCAATTGGCGTGAAATCGATGAGCTTTGTCAGCAGTATCCGTTGTCTATCAGTCGCGTAGTGCATGCCGGTTGCAGTAATCGAGAATCAGAGCAAAGTATGAAAAATGCCTTTATGGAGCAAATGACGTTTGAAACGTCGTCTTTCAAACGGTATTTGGATTATTTAAGTGCTATCGTTACGGTGGCTCCGTTATTGGGCCTGTTGGGGACGGTTACGGGCATGATCGGTACTTTTGGTGTCCTCGATAACGGCGGCGGTGCGGCGGCGATTACGGGTGGTATCGGGGAAGCCTTGATTGCAACGGCCACAGGCCTTTGCGTAGCTATTATCGCCTTTGCCATTTATACCTATTTCAGCCATCGCTTGGATCAGTTTGTGATTCGTTCCGAAGAATTGTGTTTAACCATGGTGAATGCCATGAAAAAGGAATGGTGATACTATGTTCAAGCAATTTGGATTGAAACAAAAGCCCATGTTCATGATTATTCCCATGATTGATATTATTTTCTTTTTACTCGTATTTTTTATGATGAACAGCTTGCAAACGGTAGCGCAAAAGTCGCTCGATGTGCAACTCCCGGTAGCTCAGGCGGCGGTGCAACAAAAGCATGTGCCGGTTATTATTACCTTGGATACGGCGGGTCATATCGTAATCGACGGGAAGCCGCTCAGTTTGACCGATGCTAAAGAGGTACTGGTGACTAAGCAGGAAGCCAATCCGGCGGTGGCCGTAGTGCTTCAGGCCGATGCTCATTCGGCTCACGGTCAAGTGGTAGCTATTATGGACCTGGTGCGCAGTGCGGGGATTAAAAAATTCTCCATCGGTGCCACCAATAAATAAGTAGAATTCATACGGTGAAAAACGTATTGGAGTCGGCATAAGCGGGCAAGCAGAGCTGTGAAGGCATAGCCTCTTAAAGTTATGGAAAGGATTTGTATATGATGAAACCGGAAGAGTTATTTGCGAAGATGTCCCCCGAAGAGCGATTGATGCAATTGGGGCGGGCTACGGATAATCCGTTGATGGAGGCCTTTGATGCGAAGCGCGTCGTTCATGCCGGTCTCAACGGTCGTCCTTTAAGCCCTGAAGAAGCGCAACAAACATGGCAAAAGGTCATGGCAACGGAGCCGGTTAAAGGACAATTGCAATCGGCGTATATTCACATTCCGTTTTGCCAGACGAAGTGCCTGTACTGCGGATTTTTTCAAAACGCGGCCAATCAGTCTGCTGAGGACCGTTATATAGATTTATTGATTCAGGATTTAGAAAGTGATGCCACGCAGCGTCGCTTAAAAGACGGCTTAATTCAGACCGTATTTATCGGCGGGGGCACACCGACGTCGTTATCGGCAACCAATGCGGCTCGTTTGTTGCAGGCCATTAAAAAATGCTTGCCACTGGCCAATGATTACGAATTAACCTTGGAAGGGCGCATTAATGATGTGGTGCCGGAGAAAATGGAGGCCTGGTTTGCCAACGGTGTGAATCGCATGTCGCTGGGCGTACAGTCTTTTCACACGAAGATTCGTCGTCAATTGGGACGCCTTGATGATCAAGAGACCATCTTAGAGCGACTGCGTCAATTAAAAGAGTACAATCAATGTGCCTTGGTGGTCGACTTAATCTACGGTTTGCCGGATCAGACGCCTGAAAAATGGCAGGAAGATTTGGAGCTGTTGGAAGCGGCACCAATCGACGGGATGGATTTGTATCAGCTCAATGTGTTTGAAAACAGTGATTTGAATACGGCTATCAAGAACGGCAAAGTATCGCCGGCGGCGACAACTCGTGAACAGGCGGCCATGTTTGCCCAAGCGCGTGCATTTGTTGATTCGTATAATTATCGTCGCCTCAGTGCCGCTCATTGGAGCCGTTCGTCCCGTGAACGCAGCTTATATAACACCATGGCTAAACGCGGTTATCCCATGTTTCCGTTCGGCTGTGGCGCCGGCGGTAATGTGGGTGGCTACATGACGATGCTTCATCGTTCGTTGGGCGCTTATGAGCACATGGTTGAAGCGGGTCAAAAACCGTTCATGGTGCTTATGAAGCAATCACCATTACAGGAAGTGGCCAATATCATCGTTGATCAACTGGAGCATTGTTATTTTGACTTGAAGCCGTTAGTGGCTTACGATGAACGTTTGGCCGAGCTTACCTGGCTCTATGATTTGTGGCGTGAACGAGGGCTCGTTGAACATAACGGCATTATGTATAAATTAACTTTGGCCGGTGAATTCTGGCATGTGAATTTGACACAAACAACGATTGAGTTGGCGCAGTATTTACTGACTGGCGAATCGAGTATGTCCCACGAACGCATTGCGGCCCAAAATGCACCGGGTAAACCGGCCGGCCACCCCGGTGGCGTACCAAAAGGCCATCCCGGTGGCATGCCAAAAGGTCATCCGGGGGGAATCCCTAAAGGTCATCCGACCGGTGTATCACAGGGAAATCCGGGTCATCCGACCGGCATTGCTAAGAAATCGGCACATGCTATGACCGAACCGGAAGGGATGATAAAGGGTCACATGGGCAGTATGATTAAGGAACAACCGCCGGGCATCCATGTGGTGCGTGGCGCCAAAGGAAATGAGGTGTCCGGTTGAAACGATACGTATTGATTCCGGTGACCATCGTAGTCTTGTGCGTTGTAGCGTTGACAAGTTGGATTTCCCTGACTCATGAGGATAACACCAAGATACCGATGCGCACGGTGACGGATGCAACCGGCACCGAAGTAGTGATTCCGCAACATCCGAAGCGCGTCGTTATTTTGAACTCCGCCAATTTAGACATGTATTATGCCGTTGGCGGCACTGTAGTCGGTAAGCCTACTTCGTCGTATATTTCTAAAGAAATAAGGGAAAAGACGAAGGATGTGCCCGCCGTGGGCACTCTTCACAGCCCCAGCGTGGAGGCCATTATCGGGCTTCATCCGGACCTTGTTATCGGTATAAATGTACCGTTTAACACGAATTTACGGGATATTCTCGCCCAGGCGGATATTCCGTTATACATTAATGATTTAGACACCTATGACGATGTGGTGACGACGCTGACATTTTTCGGTGAACTCACCAATCAGCCGGATGTTGCGAAAGCAACGGCTGACAAAGCAATGGCGAATTATAATAAACTTGTTGATGATGCTAAAAAACAAAAGGGACCGCGCAGCCTTATTATTTTCGGCGCCCCCGGCAGTTTCAGCATGGCCACAAGTAAAGCCTTCAGCGGTAATTTATTAGAACTCTTGGGCGGGCATAATATAGCCGATATGGCGACCGGCCTTGACGGCGATTATGTGCCGCTCAGCATGGAGTATGTGGTGAAAACCGATCCGGAAGTTATCTTTTTTATCAGTATGTCGCCTAAATCGGACAGCGTTAATGTATTTAAACGTGAGATGCTTGAGAGCTCGGCCTGGGCTGATGTAAGTGCTGTTAAAACACAGCGGATTTATTACTTGTCCGGTGGCTTGTTTGCGGCAAACCCGGGCACGCGCATCAGTGAGGCGCTCACCATTATGTATGATGATTTATACGGAAAGGAGGCGGCACATGACGAACCGTAACGCGCCGGCCGGCACATCAACACCAATAAAAGCTCAAGAACGAGCCATAAACGGGCAAACGGCGGTGACTTCGAAACAAACTCAAAAGTACCATGATTCGCGGCAACGTAAACGCCGCCTGACATATCTTATAGCCGGCCTATTCTTAGTATTTGTGGTTATTACCGGCTTTATGTATGGCGCCGTGCCTATTACTTGGCAGGAACTGTTAGCTGTAATGCAGGGGCAGGGAACGGCGGATACAGAGCGTATCCTATATTATTTGCGCTTGCCCCGCGTGATTGCAGCCGCCTTGGTAGGCATGAATTTAGCCTTAGCCGGCTGTATTTTGCAAGGTGTATTGCATAATCCGTTGGCGGACCCCGGGATTATCGGCGTAACGGCCGGTGCCGGTGTGGCGGCCATGGCGGTTATGATTTTGGCGCCGGCCTTGACGGCGTGGGTGCCGTTAGCCGCTTTTGTAGGTGCTTTGGTGGCCTTAGCGGTTGTATTCATCCTGGCTTGGGACCGCGGTATTAATCCCTTGCGACTTATCTTAGCCGGTGTGGCCGTGGCGGCCTTTTTCGGGGGCGGTACGACGGCGTTATCCGTTATGTTCCCTGATCGAATTCAGGGCGTAGTTAACTGGTTGGCCGGCGGCTTTGCCGGTGCCCGTTGGACCTATGTGTGGATTGTTTTGCCATACAGCATTATCGGTTTGGTAGGGGCCCTTTGGAACTACCGTAAACTCAATGCGTTGCAAATGGGCGAAGAAGTGGCCCTGTCACTGGGCATTAATTTGAAAAAAACGCGTATCATTTTAGTACTTTTGGCGGCGATTTTAGCGGCCGCTTCCGTAAGTGTGGCAGGCTTACTCGGTTTTGTAGGCTTAATTGTACCGCATTTGATGCGCTTGGTTGTGGGTTCGGACTTTGAGTACTTATTGCCCGCATCGGCTGTATTCGGGGCCGGCCTATTGGTTGGTGCCGATACATTTGCCCGCACGATTTTCAGCCCCGCTGAAATTCCCGTAGGTATTTTCTTATCCTTCTTGGGTGCACCGTTCTTCTTATACTTATTGAAACGGAGGAGCCGCGCATGACAAGAACATTAGTTATGAAAAACGGCCGTATCGGTTACGATACGCGGGCTGTGGGTGAAAACGTTTCGCTCGTTTTTGACAAACCGGAAATCGTGTCCATTATCGGACCGAACGGCTCCGGTAAGTCGACGGTATTAAAAACTTTGGGCCGTTTGTTGCAGCCCTTGGGCGGTACCGTATACCTTGACGGTAAAGATATTCACAGCATGAATTCGAAAGCGGTGGCCCGTATTATTTCCATGTTGCCGCAATCGGCGCAGGCACCGGCGGATATGACGGTGCGGGATTTGGTCATGTGCGGTCGCTTGCCGTATCAGAATCCCTTCAGTTCGCTCACTACGGAAGACGTGGCGGCGGTGCAAACGGCATTGGAAGAAACGGGCCTCGTGGAATTGCAACATCGTCCCTTAAAAGATTTATCCGGCGGTGAACGGCAACGTGCTTGGCTCGCCATGGCCGTAGCACAGGAGCCGGACATTCTGCTCTTGGATGAACCGACTACCTTCCTCGATGTGCGCTACCAATTGGAGCTCATGAAATTGGTCGTGAAACTTCATCGTACGCGGGGGATTACGGTTATCATGGTCCTTCACGATTTGAATCATGCGGCTCATTTCAGTGACCGCTTGATTGCCGTCAAAAAAGGCAACATCGTGGCGGACGGTCCGGTGGCTGAGATTTTCACAGAACCGGTTCTCAGTGATTTGTACGAAGTGCAGATGGTATTTACCGAACTTAGTATTAATGGCGTAACGCACAATATATGCGTGCCTTATGAAAGTCGGTAGTGTATTAGAGTCGTTGTCGCTTTATTGAGTGCATCGGCATTTACCGCTTACAGAGATAGACGGTATTTACTATGAAAGCAAAAGCGTAGCTTTAGATTTTTCAAAACGGAAACGTTGAAAGGAGATATAGATGAACAGCATTGTTATTTACTCGTCCCGTACAGGGAACACGAAACAAGTAGCGGAAGCAATCGTAGGTGTGTTACCGGAAGGTACGCCTTGTGTGCCGGTAAACGAAGCACCGGCTGATTTGAGCCAATACGACTTGGTTTTCATGGGCTTCTGGGCCGACCAAGGCAATGCAGATAAAGCGGCGCAGGCTGTTTTAAAACGCATCGATAATGAAAAAGTAGCTCTCTTTGCTACGTTAGGTGTACCGCCGATGATGCCCCATGCGAAAGAAACCATGGTAGCCGCTACCGGTCTTTTGCCAAAAGGTCAGGAGCCAATCGGGACTTTCATGTGCCAAGGCAAAGTAGATCCGAAAGTCATCGAAATGATGTTTAAAATCTTCCCGGACGGTCATCCGCACGGACGCAATCCGGAACGTGAAGAACGCCATAAACAGGCGGCATCTCATCCGGATGCTAATGACTTGGCCAATGCAGCCGCATTTGCTAAAGACGTTTTGGCCAAATTAGGCTAATACAATACATATTGAGTGTAATAAATTGACATAATAGGTAAGGACCTAGCTAAACACATATGTGATAGACGGATTAAAGACCCCGAAGCTTCCGTGGCGACCGGGGCTTTGCCGCTATAGTCATTATGGTGCAGACAGGTCCTTTTATTATGTCATTTTTTATACATAGATTTTTAAAAAATATACCGGTAAGTTCTATATATAATTAGGGATTTGTAATGTGCAATTGTGAAATGTGTTGATTTGTGTTTTTATTTTGTGTTGTGTAGAGGTGTTTAGAGATGAAAAGAGTAAAATTCAAAGAACTTGTGTTGCGTGCTATGACCTTAGCAGTGTTGTTGGCACCGGTATATGGTGTGCAGGCCGCTGATTTAGAAACAGATACGATTGTGGTTACCGCGTCTAAAACAGCAGAAACTATTAAAGCGGCGCCGCAGGCGGTAGAAGTAGTTACGGCGGAAGATATGAAACGCATGGGCGCTACCGACTTAGTATCGGCCTTGCAGTTGGCTGACAATGTGAGCCTTGCCGAATCGGCTATGACGGGCAATCAGGTCATGCTCCGCGGCATGGATACGAAACATACCCTTATTTTGGTAGACGGTAAGCGTATTGCCGGTGAAGATACGGACAGCACGGCGAACGTGTATACGCTCGGTCGTATGAGTCTTGACACGGTGGAACGGGTGGAAATTGTACGCGGTGCTACGAGCTCCCTGTACGGTTCCGATGCTATGGGTGGTGTTATTAACATCATTACGAAGATTCCGGACAAAGAAGGCGTAACAGTCGGTGTTAATACGGGTACCAGACAGCAGAACAATTACTATCGCTATGATTCCGGCAAACAGGGGCGTTGGAATTTGACCACCGGCGCTCAATTTACCAAAGTTCGCCCGCAGAATATTTTGACCGTAACGGAAGCGTCTGCCACTAAAATGGGCAGTGAAGGCTATAATCGCTACATGTTCGGCAATCGCCAGAATTTTGACATCAGCGCTACCTATGATTTTGAAAACGCCAACAAGAATAAACTTCGTTTGGATGCGAATTATTTTAAAGAAAAACTTCGCACCGAGCTCGCCGATGTACAGGGCATCAGCCGTGGCATGACCTATGATCAGCAAAAAGACAAGGTGGAGCATTACAACAATACGGGCTACGGTGTGAGTGCTACCTATACCGGGGCGACTGCCAAAAACGAATACCAAGTGCGCACGTACTATAATCAGTTGAAAAAAGATTATGACATGAGCAATAATGTGGACTTCTCCTTCTTGGGCCGTTTCAGCAAAGTGGCACAGACCATGATGGAGCGTATGTATCCGAGCTCCGACTATGACCGTGCGAAATACTACACATGGGTAACGGATGCACAGAACACCATGTTCCTCAACGACCAACATACATTGACCTTCGGCGGTGAATATCGCAAGGTGTACTATGCGGGCACCCGTTTGGGCGGCCAATCCGATTCGAACGGTGTGAAAACGCAGGAAGCCCATACGGTTAACTCCTACTCCGGCTTTGTAGAAGATACTTGGCAGGTAACGGATAAACTCATGCTCCAGCCATCGGTTCGCTATGAGCACAACAGCTCCTTCGGCTCCAATGTGTCGCCGCATATCGGCTTAAATTACAGTATTAAGGACAATCTCCGTTTCAAAGCTAACTACGGTAAAGGTTATAAAGCGCCGACCGTGTCCGAACTCTACATGGATATGTGGCACAGTCCGGGCCCAATCATGGTAAACGTAGTGGGGAACCCGGACTTGCAACCGGAAAAATCCACGAACTTCGACTTCTCCTTGGAAGGCGAACGGGGTAATTCCTTCGGCAAAATTACGTACTACAACAATAAGGTATCCAACTTAATAAACTACAATCAGTGGCGTGATGCGGCTACCGGCGTGTACCATGCGCAATATGTAAACGTAAATAAAGCGCAGATTAACGGTGTAGAATTAACGGTGGGCCATAAATTGAGCGACCGTTTGACCTTAAAAGGCACCTACAACTACATCGATGCGAAAGATAAAACTACCGATACTCGTTTGTTGAATCGTGCCAAATCGATTACGACGGTACAACTCGTATACGATGATCACAAGAAGACCGGCTACAATGCAGTCCTTTGGAATAGCTTCACTCATGACTATGCGTACAATGCGAGCGGTCGCAGCAGCACCAGTTACGATCTCTATTCCTTCAATACATTGAACGCAGCGGTAACGCGTAACTTTAATGAAAACTTCTCGGCCTTTGTAGCAGTAAATAACATCCTTGATAAAGATGTGGAAGACCTCAACATGTACGGCCGCGTATGGCGCGTAGGGGCGGAAATTAAGTTCTAATTAACTTCATAATACTAACCTTGACAGGCTAACTTGAGACAGGTAAAATATAAAAAGAAGAAACAGAAGGACGGTACGAGAGACTGTTCGTTTCACGACAATTTACCTTTTAAGTTAGTCCTGTGAGGCTAGTAAAGGATATGGTAGGCACCTGTATATTGCTATAGGTGTATCACTAAGTCTGCTATAGACCTTTTGCCACAGGCAAAGGGTCTTTTTTTGTTATAACCGGGAATCTCAGTTAAGGAGGCTGACAATGGGAGAAGTAAGTTTGAAAGGCAAGCATTTGCTGGGTTTACAGCATGCTACAAAGGAAGAAATTGAACTTATATTACGCGTAGCCAAGAAAATGAAGAAAATCGTCTTATCGGATGATAAGAAGTATCCTTTGTTAAAAGGCAAATCCATCATCAACTTATTCATGGAAAACAGTACGCGCACGCGCAGTTCCTTCGAATTAGCCGGGAAATATTTGGGCGCCGACGTTATTAACATCACGAAGAGCGGCAGCTCCATGGCTAAAGGTGAAAGTTTCCGCGATACTTTGCTTACCGTATCATACATGGGTACCGATGCCATCGTAATGCGTCACAGTGCGGAAGGGTCTCCGTTATACGCCACTAAAGTGGTTGATCCGATTATCATCAACGCCGGTGACGGAGCACATGAACATCCGACCCAGGCTTTACTCGATATGTACTCCATTATCGAACGCAAAGGCACTTTGGAAGGTAAAAAAATCGTTATTGCCGGCGATATCATGCACAGCCGTGTAGCGCGCAGCGATATTTACGGTTTTACCAAAATGGGTGCCGACGTTCACTTGGTTGGTCCGCGTACGTTACTGTATCCGGAACTTGCCAAAATGGGCGTAACCATTCACCACGATGTGCGTGAAGCGGTGAAAGACGCCGACGTAATCAACGTATTACGCATTCAGTTAGAACGTATTAACTCTGCTTTATATCCGACGAATCGTGAATATGCACGCATCTTCGGTATCAATAAAAATGTGTTGGCCTTGACCAAAGACGATGTGATGGTTATGCATCCGGGTCCTATGAATCGTGGTCTTGAAATTGCTCACGATGTGGCTTACAGCGATGAATCGGCCATTCAGGAACAGGTACGCAACGGCGTAGCGGTACGTATGGCTGTATTATACTTGACGATTGTAGGAGGTGACGGCAGTGAACTTGCTGATTAAGGGTGGAACCATTGTAAATCCGAAAAAACAACAACATGAAGTAGCCGATATTTTGGTGAAAGACGGCAAGATTGCCGAAATTGGTCAGAATTTAAGCGCTGACGGCGCCGAAGTATATGATGCAACGGGCCTTGTCGTAACACCGGGCCTCATCGATATGCATACCCATTTGCGTGAACCTGGTCAGGAAGCGAAAGAAGACTTCCACAGCGGTACTCAGGCAGCGGCTGCCGGCGGTTTTACCCGCATCGCCACCATGGCTAACACCAAACCGGTCGTAGACAATGCGGCGTTGGTGCGCGGTTTGCAAAAACAGGCTGAATTAACAGGCCTTGTAAAAGTGGAATTCATCGGTGCCGTAAGTAAAAACCTTGAAGGCAAAGAACTTGCCGAAATGGGCGACATGGCGGAAGCCGGTGTGGTGGGCTTCTCCGATGACGGTCACTATGTGGAAAGCGCCGCTTTCATGCGCCGCGCTTTGGAATACTCCAGCATGTTCAACAAACCGGTTATCGACCATGCCGAAGAAGTGAGTCTCACCCATGAAGGTCATATGCACGAAGGTTTCGTAGCCTATGAAATGGGCGTTAAAGGTCGTCCGGCCGTAGCGGAAGACATGGCCGTAGCTCGCGACTTGCTCCTCGCTCAGATGACCGGCGGTCATATCCATATCGCTCACGTAAGCAGTAAAGATACGGTAGACCAAATCCGTGCGGCTAAAGCGAAGGGCATTAAGGTAACTTGTGAAGTAACGGCTCAGCATTTATCCTTCACCGATGAATACTTGCGTGAATATAATCCGGCTTTCAAAATGGCACCGCCGATTCGTTCCGAAGAACATCGTCAGGCCCTTTTGGAAGGCGTTAAAGACGGCACCATCGATGCCATTATTACCGACCATGCGCCGCATGCGGAAGAAGAAAAAGACGTGGAATTCTGCTGTGCACCGAACGGCTTCAGCGGCCTTGAAACATCCTTGGCAGCCGTTTTGACACATACGTATAAAACCGGCATTTTGACTTTGGATGAAATCGTAAATCTCATGAGTGTTCGTCCGGCCGAAATCATGGGCGTTGATGCGGGCGTTTTAGAAGTGGGCAAAACCGCCGATATCACCGTTTTCAGCACCGACGAAGAGTGGACGGTAGACCGCAATTTATTCTATACTAAAGGTAAGACGAGTCCGTTTGACGGCATGACCTTAACGGGCAAAGCCAAATTGACGGTTGTAGATGGTAATATTGTGATGAAAGAGGGAGTTGTGACTCAGTGAAAGGCAAATTAGTATTACAAGATGGCTCCGTATACGAAGGTAAGCTCTTAGGGGCTAGACCAATCCTCGGCGAAGTTGTATTTAACACCGGTATGACCGGTTACCAGGAAATTTTGACCGACCCTTCGTACGCCGATCAAATTATCACATTGACCTATCCGCTCATCGGTAACTATGGCGTGTACCGCGACATTGCGCAGGCACCGAAACCATATTGCCGCGGTATGATTGTGGGCGAACTTTGTACCTTCCCAAGCAATTGGCAAAATGAAGGCTTATTTGAAGAATATTTACGGGCGTACGGCGTACCTTGTCTCTATGATGTGGATACCCGTGCCATTACTCGTAACATTCGTAATCACGGCGTTATGAAAGGCGTGATCTGCCCGGTAGACACGCCGCAGGAACGCATTGACGCGTTGTTAAAACAGGATTTACCGACCGACCAGGTTATGCAGGTAACCACCAAGTGGCAAGGTTTTCGCGGCAGTGAAAACGCCGAATACTATGTGGCCGTTTATGACTTCGGGGTTAAAGAAAATATCTTGAAATCCCTCGAAGCGAGCGGTTGCCGCTTGTCCATTTTCCCGGCTGACACCAAGGCGGAAGACGTATTGGCCGTAAATCCGGACGGCATTTTCTTATCCAACGGACCGGGGGACCCTTCGGACCTCGGCTACGCCGTTGAAGAAATTAAAAAATTACTCGGCAAAAAACCGATTTTCGGTATTTGCATGGGTCACCAAGTATTGTCCTTAGCGTTTGGCGGCTCCACGTATAAATTACGTTTCGGTCACCGCGGGTCCAACCATCCGGTTAAAGACCTTCGCACCGGCCGCGTGTACATTACCTCCCAGAACCACGGCTTTGCGGTAGATGAAAACAGCTTAAAAGACGCTGATATCACGATTACCCATCGCAGTGTAAACGATAACACCGTAGAAGGTATGCGCCACAACAGCTTGCCAATCATGTCGGTACAATATCATCCGGAAGCATCGCCGGGACCGACTGACAATCTGTACTTGTTCGACGAATTCAAAGCAATGATGAAAGAATATAAATAGAAAGGGCTGACCAATGACAATGGAAAATAAGAAAATACTCGTTATCGGATCGGGCCCGATTATTATCGGCCAGGCAGCAGAATTTGACTATGCCGGTACCCAGGCTTGCCGCTCCCTTCGCGAAGAAGGCTATGAAGTAGTGCTGGTAAACTCCAATCCGGCAACCATCATGACGGACCGCGACATTGCGGACCGCGTATACATTGAACCAATCAGTTTGGAATTTGTAACGGAAGTTATCCGCAAAGAACGTCCTTACGGCTTGCTCGCTACTTTGGGCGGCCAGGTAGGCCTCAACATGGCGGTGGAATTATCCGAAGCGGGTATTCTTGAAAAATACGGCGTAAAATTGTTGGGTACAACTTTGGCGGCTATTAAACAGGCGGAAGACCGTGAACTTTTCAAAGAAGCCATGGAACGCATCAACCAACCGGTACCGGAAAGTGATATTTTCAGCGACGTAGATAAAGCCGTTGAATTTGCCAATAAAATCGGTTATCCGATTATTATTCGTCCGGCTTACACCTTAGGCGGCACGGGCGGCGGCATTGCGGCCAATGAAGAAGAAATGTACATGATTGCCCTTCGCGGCATCAAACTCAGCCCGATTCATCAGATTCTCGTTGAACGCTCGGTAGCGGGCTGGAAAGAAGTGGAATATGAAGTTATGCGCGACAGTGCGGACAACTGCATTATCGTATGTAACATGGAAAATATCGACCCGGTAGGGGTTCACACGGGGGACTCCATCGTTGTGGCACCAAGCCAGACGTTGAACGATATTCAGTACCAAATGCTTCGTACCGCATCGGTAGACATCATTCGCTACCTTGAAATCGAAGGGGGCTGTAACGTACAGTACGCCTTGGATCCGTACAGCAACCAGTACTATGTAATCGAAGTAAATCCGCGTGTATCCCGTTCGTCCGCGTTGGCGTCGAAAGCAACGGGCTATCCGATTGCCAAAGTGGCCGCCAAAGTTGCCCTCGGCATGACGTTGGACAGCATCACTAACGCTGTTACGGGGGAAACGAAAGCTTGCTTCGAACCATCCCTTGACTATGTGGTAACGAAATTCCCACGTTGGCCGTTTGAAAAATTCAACTTGGCCGATCGTACCTTGGGGACTCAGATGAAGGCCACCGGGGAAGTTATGGCCATTGACCGCACCCTGGAAGGCTCCCTTTTAAAAGCCATCCGTTCTTTGGAAATCGGTCTCGACCATATTGAGCTCAAAAAGATTGCTCACGAAACACCGGAACAGCTCATCGAACGTCTTCGTTTGGTAGATGATGAACGCATTTACGTAGTGGCTCAGGCTCTTCGTGCGGGCATCAGCGTGGAAAAAATCCACTTTATTACGAAAATCGACATGTTCTTCATCAATAAGATTAAGAACATCGTAACCTTAGAAAAGAAATTAGCCTCCGAAGGTATTACGGAAGACAACCTTCGTCAGGCGAAACGCTACAGCATGCCGGACAAAGTGATTGCCCGCTATGCCAATGTAACGGCTGACGACGTATTGGCTAAACGTCAGGACATGAAATTATTCCCAACCTACAAATATGTAGATACCTGTGCGGCCGAATTCGAAGCCCATACGCCATACTACTACAGTGCCTATGCTATGGAAGACGAAGTGGTACCTCGCGGTGAAAACAGCGTTATCGTACTCGGCTCCGGTCCGATTCGTATCGGTCAGGGCGTAGAGTTCGACTACTGCTCCGTTCATTCCTCTTGGGCTCTTCGCAAAGCCGGCAAACAGTCTATCATCATCAATAACAATCCGGAAACAGTAAGTACGGACTTTGATACATCGGACAGCTTGTATTTCGAGCCACTTACCGTGGAAGATGTTATGGAAGTTATCCGCAAAGAAAATCCAATCGGTGTAATCGCTCAGTTCGGTGGTCAGACAGCCATTAACTTGGCAGGTCCGCTCGCTGAACGGGGTGTTAAAATCCTCGGTACTTCCGTGGACAGCATCGACATGGCGGAAGACCGTGAACGCTTTGACGAGCTCCTTGCCGAACTCGGTATTCCACGTCCTGTAGGGGCCTTGGTAACGAGCCATGAAGAAGCGTTGGCTGCGGCGCAGCGTTTATCCTATCCGCTCATCGTGCGTCCGTCCTATGTACTCGGCGGCCGTGCCATGGAAATCGTGTACAACGACAAAGAACTTGACGTGTACATGAAAGAAGCGGTAGTGGCCTCCAAAGATCATCCGGTACTTATCGACCGCTATATGGTGGGTATGGAAGTGGAAGTTGACGCCATCGCCGACGGCGAAGACGTATGTATCCCGGGCATCATGGAACAGATTGAACGGGCCGGCGTTCACTCCGGTGACTCCATTGCGGTATATCCGGCTCAGCATTTGTCTGAAGAAATTACGAACCAAATCGTTGATTACACCCAGCGTATTGCTCGCGGTTTGAATGTAAAAGGTATCGTAAACATTCAGTACATCGTAGCTAACGGTGAACTCAATGTTATCGAAGTTAACCCGCGTTCCAGCCGTACCGTACCGTTCATCAGTAAAGTTACGGGCATCAACATGATTGAATATGCAACGCGCATTGCTCTCGGTGAAACGATTAAATCCATGGGCTTACCGACCGGTTTGGTACCGGCTAAAGATTATGTAGCTGTTAAAGCTCCGGTATTCTCGTTCTCCAAAATGGGCCTCGTAGAAATCGCTTTGGGACCTGAAATGAAATCCACCGGTGAAGTTATGGGTATCGGTCGTACCTATTCGGAAGCCTTGTTCAAAGCCATTCATGGCGCCAACATGCGCATTCCTGAAAAAGGCCATATCCTCATGACCGTAGCGGACCGTGATAAAGAAGAAGCAGCACGTCTTGCCAAAGGCTTTATCGACCTCGGCTACCACATTCAGGCAACCGGCGGTACGGGCAAATATTTCGAAGAACATGGTATTCCATGTGTCATTGTTAACAAGATTCACGAAGGTCAAAACAACTGTGCCGATTTGATTCGTCGCGGTGAAGTTGACTTGATGTTGAACACCTTGACTTACGGCAAACGCCCTGAACGCGAAGGCTTCCAGCTTCGTCGTTTGGCCGTTGAAATGGGCACCCCTTGCTTGACATCCTTGGATACGGCACGCGAAGTATTGCGTGTAGTAGCCGGTCGAGCTAATGAAGAAATTAAGATTGAAGTCGAAGCGTTACAAGATTTTGAGATGGAGTGATACACGCAATGAGCGGTTATGTAGAAATGGCGCGAGTGCTCCGCAATGAGCAAATTGGTGCCGATGTATGGATTATGGATCTGTATGCACCGAAACAGGCCGCTGAAGCGGAAGTAGGCCAATTTTGTAATGTACGAGTAACCGGCGGAACGGCGCCTTTATTGCGCCGTCCCATCAGTTATGCCGGTTTTGATAAAATTGAAGGCACCATTACGCTCTTGTATCGCGTAGTGGGGACCGGTACGGACATGATGACGCACCTCAAAGAAGGGGATACCCTCGATTGTTTGGGCCCTTTGGGCAGTCGTTTTGAAATGACCGACAACATGCTCCTCGTGGGCGGCGGTGTCGGCATTGCACCGATGCTCTGCATTGCGTCAAAATTGAACGAAATTGAAGATACAACTTGTTACACCAATGAAGAAGACGAAACAGTGATTAAACCGGTGGCGGCTAAAAAAGCAACCGTCGTGCTCGGCTTCCGCAATGAATCGGAAACCTTCTGGGCCGACTTGTTTAAAGCCTATGATGTGCCGGTCTATGTGACTACCGATGACGGTTCCGTTGGGACGAAAGGGTTCCCGACAGCTATTATGCCGGAACTCATTCAGTCTGAACGCGGTGAAATAGCGCGTCAGTTAACGCCGTTTTTACACGGTGAAGCGGCCGGTGAACATTCTGTAGGCGCTGAAGCTGCTGCTACTGCTGAGAATGTAGTCGCCGCTGAGTCTGAATCCTCTGAAAAGGTGGCGAGCATTGGGTTTACGAGCGTGTTGACTTGCGGTCCGACCCCAATGATGAAAGGCGTTGCGAAAGTGGCGTCCGAATTCAGCGTGCCTTGCCAAGTATCCCTTGAAGAACGCATGGGTTGCGGCACGGGGGGCTGCTTAGGTTGCGGCTGTGACGGCCGTGGCGGCAAACGCTACAAAGTATGTAAGGACGGCCCTGTATTTGCCGCTGAGGAGGTGTTTTTCAATGAGTAATACCTCAGATACTAAAATGCATGCCAATCACGGTGCAGACGCCAATTTACACGGTGAAAAAGACTATCAGACTATGGATCACAGCAAAGATTTGAACGGTAAAAAGCCGTCTTATAAAGATTTGGCTGTTGAATTCTGCGGGATTAAGATGAAAAATCCGATTGTGGCTGCCTCAGGCACCTTCGGGTTCGGTTTTGAATATGCCGATTATCTTGACCTCAGCAACGAAGTGGGCGCCATTTCGGTGAAAGGCTTAACGCCGACGCCGCGGAACGGTAATCCGGGCACCCGTATTGCGGAAACACCGTCCGGTGTATTGAACTGTATCGGTTTGGAAAACCCTGGTGCGGAAGCGTTTGTACGGGATATTTTACCAGAACTGAAACAATACGATGTGCCGATTTTGGCAAATATTTCGGCGGCCGACGTGGAAGGGTACGCATTCATGGCGAAGACATTGTCTGTGCCGGGCATTGCGGGCCTTGAAGTCAATATCAGCTGTCCGAATGTTAAAAACGGCGGCATGGCCTTCGGCGTATGCGCTGAATCGGCGGCGGCCGTTTGTAAAACCGTTCGTGAAAACACGAATTTGCCGGTTATCATGAAATTGTCGCCGAATGTAACGGACATCGTGGAAATTGCGACGGCTGTTAAAGAAGCCGGTGCTGACGGCTTATGCCTTATCAACACCTTACTTGGTATGGCGATTGATATTAAAACACGTCGTCCCGTACTCGGTAATTTGTACGGTGGTTTATCCGGTCCGGCCGTTAAACCGGTGGCCCTTCGCTTAGTGCATCAAGTGGCGCAAGCCATCGACTTGCCGATTATGGGCATGGGCGGCATTATGACGGGCACCGATGCCATCGAATTCATGTTGGCCGGTGCGGATATCGTGTCCGTCGGTACAGCAACCATGGTTGATCCATGTGCCATCGGTAACATTGCACGTGAAATGCATGAGTACTGCGAAGCAAGCGGTTTGAATCATGTGAGTGAAGTTGTAGGGGCATTGGAACCGTATAGATTTTAAAAGCTTTAGAAACTTTAAGAGAGTTTGAACTGCATATAGAGAGAATGAAAGGTGCGAGATGAAAATCTCGTGCCTTTTTTGTGTTTAAGCGATTATTACAATAATTATTTTGTCCTAAAGCCATTGAGTTTAGCGTTGAAAATATCTTTAATAAAAATTAAAAGATAAACCGATTTTCGGTTTATCTTTTTGGGGAGGTTTGTTATAATAAAGAAAAAGGAGGTGTTATATATGATTCTGAATTTTGCGATTGAAGGGTTTACGTCGTTTAATGAGCGTCAAGAAATATCGTTTACAGCGTTCAACAAGCAACGTATAAAAAATACCAAATATGAAGAGAACTATGTATTAGAAAGCCCGTTTAGGGAGTGCAAGTCAATATTATTTTTTGGCAATAATGCAGTGGGGAAAACAAATGTAATTTTAGCATTAAGTACATTGAGATATATTTTAAATACAGGAAAGTTTCCTGATCCTCGATGGTTTAATTGGTATAATACTCAAATGGGCTTTGAATTGGTAGTATCAAAAGGGCGAGATTATTACGAATATAAAATAAAAATTAATAGAGACGGTTATATAGTTAGTGAAGCTCTATTAAAGAACGAAGAGAACATTTTTACATTTGATTCGAATATTTTACAAAGTGAGTTGTTGGACAATAAAATTGAAGAAATCTATTCAATCCGCTCAACGTCGCCAGTGCTTTTAAAACTTAAAGATTTTATTCATAAAGAATATGATGAGTTTATGGAAGCAGTTAAAAAGATTAGTGTGGTAATAACCAATTCTTATGATTTAGATGATAAAGGGCTACGATATGAATTTTCTGAAATAACGAAGCAAAAGATTGAGACTAATAAAGCATTAGCTTTGGAATTATTGCAACAAATTGATAGTTCTATTGTTGATATAAGCTTTAAGCTATATGATTTGGAAGAAAAAACATATGAGATTTATTTACATAGATATTCTCGAAGAGAAAATAATAATATTAAACAAAATATAGCGGATGAATCAAGTGGGGTAAAGAAAATAGTGTCATTATTAGCTAAATTGTTGTCGATTTATGATGGGGAAACATTAGTAATTGATGAGTTAGATTCTTCTATTAGTACTCGTTCACTAATGCTTATTTATAACAATATGATTAATAATGGTAGAAATAGATCCGGTCAATTAATAGTATCAACACATAATTTAGAATTATTGAACCTAGACTTATTTGCACCGGAGCAGATTTATATTCTTTCAAAAAATGATTGTTTGTCTACTGAAATAAATTCATTGGCGGATTTTGATTTACGTAGTAGCAATAAGAGGTTAGCTGTTAAATTTTTACAAAGGGAATTCGAGGTATAAAAGTGGGGTATAAGCGGAGAAAACGCAATATAATTCAATCGAGTCATTTAAAAATTCATATTGCTTGTGAGGGTCCAAGTGAAGAATCAATTTTAAAAGACGTTTTAAAAGATTATAAGTACATTACTGTTAAAAGTATTGATGGTGGTGGCTATGGTAAGTTTACCAATTATGTAGAACGCAACAAGGATTTATATCCGATATTCTTTATTGTTGCGGATTTGGACAAAGCTCAAAATGATGAATCGGCGAGAAGATTGTTAAATGAAATGATAAAAAAGGTGAATATTTTATCGAATATGAATACTATTTTTTTGACCGGCCCTGAAATTGAATATTGGGTAGCGTGTTGTATTGGAAGGCCAAACCTTACTAGTGATGATTTAAGTGCTATGGATTATAAAAAAGGAAATAAAGTTGCTGATTTTATTAGTAAAAATCATGGCAGCTATTGGTTAGGATGTCAATCAATCACTAATAATAGACTGTATTATAATAAAATGAGTCATAAAGATAAGTACTCAATAGCCCCTGAAAACTTGCAGAATAAGCAGAGTAATCTAGTTAATTTGCTCCCTTATATTCAAAAGATGCAACAAGATAAATTGAATTAAATTTGAATTTTATGATTTTAAATAACATAGAAATAGACTTTCAATATCACCGGTTGGAGAATATCTTCAACCGGTGATATAATATTAAGATAGAGATAAATTGGTAGATTGGTAGGAAGGTGACTATCATGGAATATAACAGTATTGCGGTAGGACGGGCAGCATTGCAGTTGGCGATTACAGAATCGCGTCAAAAAGAACAAGAATTACGTAAAGAATTACAAGAAAAAGGAATTCGCTCCGTAGCGGTTGACTTTGGCGGTCAATTCGTACAGTCCATTCCTAAAATTATAGAACATGCCGTCGTAGCAGCTCAGCGTCAAAAAGTAGTAGCCGATAATCACATCGGCGAAGGAGCCGTTATCGGGGCTACCCAAGAAGCATTGGAACAACTCAAACGTAAGGCCATTGGCCTCAATGTGGGCGGTAAAATCGGCATTGCCCGTTATCGTGAACACATCAGCGTGGCCATTTATGTAGGCGTCGGTATTTTGCATTTGAACGAAATCGCTGTGGCCATTGCTCATAGAAGCTTGCCGGCTAGAGAAGACGAAGTAGGACAAAAGAGCGCGGGAAAATAGATTTTAATCAGTTGCAATAAATAGGGATCAACTAGTACAGTATGGAGTAATTGGAGGCGAATCAGTGAGTTCACTAGCCGTCATTATTTTGACAAAAAATGAAGAAAAACATATCGAAGCAGCCATTCAGAATGTGAAGCAATGTGCGGATGAAGTACTCATTATCGACTCCGGTAGTACGGACAATACAGTAGCCATTGCCGAAAAAAACGGGGCAATAGTTCGTTATCGCGCCTGGGATGATGATTTTGCGGCGCAGCGAAACTTCGCCTTAGAACAAACCTCGGCTGACTGGGTGTTGTATTTGGATGCGGATGAACGCATGGATGAAACAATGTGCCGAGAAATTCGCTACATTGTTGTGGAGAACCGTGTGGGCGAATATGGTTTAAAACGCGAAGTTATCTTTAACGGCCATCGGTTTAAACATGGCATTTTTGCACCGGACATCGTTTATCGATTATTTCCCCGCGAAGCGGTTACCTGGGTAGGCAAAGTGCATGAGCATCCGGAAACGAATTTGCAAAAATCGATACTAAAAGGTGCTTTAGATCACTACTCCTATGAAAGCTGGCATCATTGGCTTCAAAAGGCCGATCATTATACGACAATTTGGGCTGAAGAGCAGTATTCTAAAGGCAAGCGTATTACACTGGGAAAAGCATTTTCGCACTCCTTTGTTGGCGGCTTGCGAGCTTTACTTTTAAAAGGTGCTTTTTTAGATGGCTGGATGGGCGTGTTTTCTTCCTATCAGCACGCTTTTTATACCATGCTGAAATATGTAAAATTGCATGAATTGCAGCAACGGGAAAAGGGTAAATAAGCATGGATGATATAGTTATAGTATTGGCGGCTGATGATAATTATGCACAGCACGCGGCCGTAACGGCGGCTTCTATCTTACTTCATACGACTGAGCCGCAACGAGTTTCATTGTATATCTTAAGTGATGGTATAAGTGAAACGAAGCAACAGAAAATTAAAGACACGGTTAACGATTTAAAAGGCCGAGTACAGCTGATAGCCGTGGACGGTGACGCCATCGAAGGCTTTACCAGCGGTCACATCAGTAAAGCGGCTTATTTACGTTTAATGATTCCGGAATTGTTGCCCGACCATGTTGAGAAGGCGATTTACTTTGATACGGATTTAGTTGTGACCGGTGATGTGGCCGAACTTTGGCAGCTGTCATTGGGCGGTCATCCGGTGGGAGCGACGGTTGATTTAGGTATTATGTCATCCAAACGTAGTCGTCGTGAAAAACATGCATCTATCGGCTTACATGAGTTAGATGACTACTTTAATTCCGGTATGATGGTCATTGATGTGTCTCAGTGGCGCGTCAAAAATTATGGCAATGCAGTACTAGCTGAGATTACGTCGAATCAATTTCGTCACCACGACCAGGACGGTTTGAATAAAGTGTTTAAAAATGATTGGCAGGAATTGCCGCTCCGTTGGAATGTTATACCGCCGGTGTTCTCGTTGCCACTAAAAATTCTATGTAGTGCCAAGTGGCGTAAAAAGGCCATTGAGGCCTTGAAAAGCCCGGCCGTAATACACTGGGCGGGGCGCTATAAACCGTGGGAATTTACCTATGAAAAAGCATTTAACGGCATATATTATGAGGCGTTAAAAGAAACTCGTTTTAATGATGCGGTTATGCCACAACTGAGTAAAGATATGCACGGAAAATCCCTTGCAAGACAGCTTATGCGAATTCATTGGGCAAAATTTTGGCAAGCTATAGGTGGATAAACAGATGAAAACATTTTCAAAAGATTTTTTTCAAATAAAAAATTTCATAAAAGAGCGAATAGATTTTAACTACTCGAGCACGGATGAAGGTGCTTACCACATCGCCTATAATGTCAATGACGGGTTCATTCATATCATGGGCGTTTCGGTTGTGTCGGTACTGGAAAATAACAAAGATAAAAACTTTGTGGTTCATATTTTTGTGGACGGTTACAGTCCGGAAAATTTGGCAAAAATCGAAGAAATGGCCAAACAGTGGCAATGTCATTGCATTGTGTACTTGCTCGACATGACGCCGTTTAACGACTTCCATATTAAAGTGGCGCGTTTTTCCAGAATTACCTATGCCCGAATTTATATGCCTAAAGTCATTAAGGAATACAGCGATAAGTTTATTTATCTTGATGCGGACACCATGGTGTGCGATTCGCTTACTGAATTATGGAACATGGATTTGCAGGGCAAGGCTATGGGTGCTGTTTCGGAAACACCGGAATCCGTTGCGTATCGAGCCGGTCATTTGAAGTTAAAGTCCGGTAAATATTTTAACGATGGCGTTATGGTTATAGATATTACCCAATGGGAAATAGACCAAATCACCGAAAAGGCCTTTGCGTATCAGAATGAACCGCCTAGTCGTTTCAAAGGGCAAAGCCAGGACGTGTTGAATTTAGTATTTGATGGTGATTTATATTTCTTGCCGGCTGCTTTTAATGCGTACGGCGGTGCTGCTGAATTTGACGGCAAACCGGTTATTGCTCATTGGACGGGTCGTCGCAAACCTTGGCAAATGGTGTTGACCGATATTGATGCTTTGTGGCGTAAATATAATGCCTTGGCACCATGGGAGACGATTGCGCATGTCTTGCCGGTGAAAAAGCCGGAAAACTACCATGATTTCCAGCAATGGGGCGACTACCAGAAAAAGCAGGGCCATTACGGTAAATTCTTGCAAGGTATTTTCTGGTACAGTGTGTTGCGTGTGATTTATAAATTGGGCGGCAACAAGAAGAATTAGGTGAATAAAGATTAGCAGCTTAATTATTAAAGTTAGGCAGCAATTGAATGTTTGAAGTATTTGATTATTAGGAGTGGCGAAGATGAAAATTGCAATTGCCGGGACCGGTTATGTAGGTTTATCCAACGGCTTATTGCTGGCACAGCATCATGAAGTGGTGGCGTTGGATATTATTCCCGAAAAAGTAGACATGCTGAATAAAGGGCAGTCACCGATTGTTGATGCGGATATATCCGCATTTTTGCAACGTGATGATATTAACTTTAAAGCAACTCTGGATGCTAAAGAAGCGTTCGTGGGTGCCGACTACATCCTCATTTCCACGCCGACTAATTATGATCCGAAGAAAAACTTCTTTGATACATCGTCCGTAGAAGCTGTTATTGAAGAGGTATTGAATATTAATCCGGACGCCATTATGATTATCAAATCAACGATTCCGGTTGGTTATACGGCTCAGATGCGCGAAAAATATAACACAGAAAATATTATTTTCTCGCCTGAATTCTTGCGTGAAGGCAAGGCTTTGCATGATAATTTATATCCGTCTCGCATCGTTGTGGGCGAACGGTCAGATCGAGCTAAGGTCTTTGCCAATTTATTGGCTGAAGGGGCCGTTAAAAAGGATATTCCGATTATCTTTACCGGTTCTACCGAAGCGGAAGCAATTAAATTATTTGCCAACACGTATTTGGCATTACGCGTAGCTTACTTCAATGAACTTGATTCCTATGCGGAAATGCGCAATTTAAATACAGCTGAAATTATTAAGGGCGTATGCTTAGATTCGCGTATCGGTGATTTCTATAATAATCCGTCCTTCGGTTACGGTGGTTACTGCTTGCCGAAAGATACGAAGCAATTATTGGCTAACTATCATGATGTGCCTCAGAACTTGGTGTCGGCTATCGTAGAAGCTAACCGCACGCGTAAGGACCATATCGCCGATATGATTATTGAGCGGCAACCGAAAATTGTTGGCGTATATCGTTTGACGATGAAAAGCGACTCTGATAACTTCCGGGCTTCGGCTATTCAAGGGGTTATGAAGCGCATTAAAGCGAAAGGTATTGAAGTTGTTGTGTATGAACCAACATTAGAAGCTGATGACTTCTTCCGTTCGCGCGTTATTCGTGATTTGGCTGAATTCAAAGCCATGAGCGATGTTATCATTACAAACCGTTGGTCTGATGATTTGGCGGATGTGCAAGATAAGGTTTATACGCGAGATTTATTTGACAGAGATTAATTAGAACGGAGCATATTATTTAGTAAATTAAATGGAAATTTTGCTCAGTAATAATGAGTGGTTTGAGAAGGGATTGTGGGGCAATAATGGCTTCCTATAAAGAATTTGATATAACTAAAAAAGTTCTTATTACCGGGGCGGCCGGATTTATCGGTTTTCATTTGGTAAAATTGCTCCTCGATAAAGGGGCTACGATATTAGGTTTTGACAATCTGAACGATTACTATGATGTGTCGTTAAAAGAAAGTCGTTTAGAGATTCTGAAGGCATATTCAAAGTTTACCTTTGTAAAGGGGAACCTAGCCGATGAAGTGGCTGTTAACGGTCTTTTTGAAAACTTCAAACCGGATATTGTAGTTAATTTGGCGGCTCAAGCGGGGGTTCGCTATAGCATCGACAATCCGCGAGCCTATATGGAATCGAATATGATGGGTTTCTTCAATATTTTGGAAGCCTGTCGTCATAGTCCGGTAGAGCATCTGTTGTTCGCCTCCAGTTCCTCGGTATACGGCAATCAGCAGAAGACACCATTTGCCACAACGGATAATGTGGACCATCCAATCAGTCTATATGCGGCCACAAAGAAATCTAACGAGCTCATGGCCTATACATACAGCCATTTGTATGGCATTCCGACTACGGGCTTACGATTCTTTACCGTATATGGTCCATATGGTCGTCCTGACATGGCCTACTTCAAATTCACCAACAAGATTATGAGCGGAACGCCGATTCAGATCTACAATAAGGGTGATATGTATCGCGACTTTACCTATGTTGACGATATTGTGGCAGGGATTGAACGGATGCTATGTAATCCGCCGGCTAAAAATGAAGCAGGGGATGCTTATAAGGTGTATAACATTGGCAATAATAAACCGGAACAGCTTATGCATTTTATCGAAGTCTTGGAACAGCAATTAGGGAAGACGGCTGAAAGAGAATTTTTACCGATGCAAGCAGGAGATGTGTATCAGACCTATGCTGATGTGAGTGAATTGGAACGAGATTTCGACTTTAAACCGGAAACAACGATTGAAGAAGGGTTGGGCAAATTCGTAGCGTGGTATAAGGAATACTTTGACTCTGCTACCAAAATCTGATATACTAACCTAGTTAATGAAACAAAAGGACAATTTCTAGTTGACAAGTTCTGTTCTTTTTGTTATCATAATGAAGTTAAATGAAGTAGAGGCCATCCGCTTCTCACCTGTTGTCTCGAAATAACGGGTTGAATATCTAACTAGTTATCAGTTACGGATGGCATTATGCCGTCCGTTTTTTTATTATAGAAAATAATTTGTTGGAGGTGACTATTATTAGCAAAGATACGCCGCGTATTAATGAAGAGATTCGCGCCCGTGAAGTTCGTGTGGTAAGTGCCGATAATGAGCAATTAGGTATTATGTCGGCTCGTGAAGCTCTTGCGTTAGCCGAAGAACATCAATTGGACTTAGTGGAAGTGGCACCGAACGGTAAGCCGCCGGTATGTCGAATTATGAACTACGGTAAATATCGCTATGAGCAACAGAAGCGCGAAAAAGAAGCTAAAAAGAAACAGAAGACATTTACTTTAAAAGAAGTAAAGCTTCGTCCCCATATTGAAGATCATGACTTCTATGTAAAAATGAAGAATGCTAGCAAATTCCTAGCAGAAGGTAACAAAGTAAAAGTTACCATCATGTTCCGTGGCCGAGAATTGAGCCATCCTGAATTGGGTCAGAATGTATTAACCCGTTTTGCCAAAGAATTGGAAGAACAGGCAGTTGTAGAAAAAGCAGCTAAGCTTGAAGGGCGAAACATGACGATGATATTAGCAAAAAAAGGATAATTGAGGAGGAAACTAATCATGCCAAAAATTAAAACTCGCCGTGCAGCGGCTAAACGTTTTGTACCGACCGGTAGCGGTGAATTCAAACGTGCGAAAGCTTTCAAGAGCCACATCTTAGAAAAGAAATCCCCGGCTCGTAAACGCAATCTTCGCAAAGCAACTTTGGTTAGCAAAGCCGATTACAAACGCGTTGCTAAATGTTTACCATACGCTTAATAGTTAAAATTACTGGATAATGGAGGAAATATACAATGGCTAGAGTGAAAAAGGGCGTAACTGCTCATGCACGTCATAAAAAAATCTTAAAATTAGCTAAAGGCTATCGCGGTACACGTAGTCGTTTGTTCAAAAAAGCAAACGAAACGGTAATGAAAGCATTATACTATGCTCGTCGTGACCGTCGTGCGAAAAAACGCGAATTCCGTAAATTGTTCATTACCCGTATCAATGCGGCTGCCCGCATGAACGGTATGAGCTACAGCCGTTTCATCGCCGGCTTAACTAAAGCAGGCGTTGCAGTTGACCGTAAAATGTTAGCTGATTTGGCTGTTAACGACATGGCCGCTTTCGCTAAATTCGTTGAAGTAGCTAAAAACGCATAAGACAAACGAATAAGATAAATGATAAAAAGGTGTAGAAATTCACAAATAAGTGAATATTCTACACCCTTTTTTTATGTAAAAATGTTATAATAAAAGGAAATATAAACGGATAAATTAATTTTTTCTAGGCTCTTTGTCAAATTTTGGGGCGCTATATATTGTCACCAAAAATCTTTGATTGTTTGGAAACTATTCCGGTTGGTGCCGGCAATGAATTACAATTAACCGATGCGATTGCACAGCTGGATGAAGATGTCTTTGCTCTGGCTTATGAAGGTAAACGGTATGATATCGGCAACCGATTTGGTTATTTGCAAGCTATGATTGAATATGGACTTCGGAATGAAGAAGTGGGGGAGTCATTGACAAAGTATTTAAAATCATTAGATTTAGATAAGTTTTAAATACTTACAAATAAAAGTTAAAAGCGTGTTTTAATTTAAAATCTAGGGAAAGGATTTGTTTGGATGAAGTGTAATATTTCACTGTTGAAACGAAATACTACGTATTTATTACCTCTATGCTTATTTATTGCTGATTATTTTATGATTGTTATGGGGATTTCTTTTGCTTATGAAGCAAGAAAGATGTGGATGTTTCCACCTGTAGCAGATAGTTTTAGTATTCGCAGTATTTATATTTATTTAATTGCACCGGCACTGTTTTTATTTATGATGTGCCTTTGTCATTGTTATGATATTGCTTTACCGTATTGGGATCGTGTTAGAAACTTATTTAAAGCAGTATCTTATAGTGTGTTGCTTACGGTATTTTTGATGTACGCGGCTTATGTAGCCGGTGATGTATCCCGCTTATTTATCATCTGTTCATGGATTTTTACATTTGTTGCACTATTATTAGGGCGCTATTTATTGGAGCGGGTTCTTATTGCGAAAGGCGTTTTCAAAATTCCGGTTATTATCGTTGGAGCCGGAAAAACGGCAGAATTAGTGCTGCAATCTTTTGAACGACATCCGATTATGCGTTATAAAATCGTTGGGTTCATAGATGATAATCCGGTTTGTAAACATCTTATCAAAAAGTATCCTTTATTGGGTGGTTTTTCTGATATTGATGAAATTGTGAAGCAAACAAAAATTGACCATGTCATTGTATGTGCGCCGGGCTTACCACCGGATAAATTAATTGCATTAGTGAATCGATTAGAACTCTCCATCAAAAATGTATCCTTTGTTCCGGAACTAATCGGCTTACCGGTAGCAAATATATCTGTACAAGGGTTGATGGAAGAAAATATGCTTATGGTTAATGTGCAAAATAACTTAGCCAGACCATTTTATCGTTTTATTAAGCGGATCTTTGATATTTTACTGATAGTCGGATCTTGTTGGTTCAGTGTTCCGATTATGATTATCATTGGCTTAGTGGTATATATCTCTGATCCGGGACCGATATTCTTTCCACATGTTCGTATCGGGCAAAATGGAAAACTTTTTAAATGTTATAAATTTAGGACTATGGTAGTCGGAGCCAATACTAAGTTAAGAGAATATTTAGCGGCTAATCCAGAAGCAAAAAAAGAATGGGAAGAGAGTTATAAGTTAAAGAATGATCCAAGAATAACGAAGATTGGTCATTTTTTACGAAAATCCAGTCTGGATGAGCTGCCACAGCTTTTTAATGTTCTAAAAGGAGAAATGAGTTTAGTAGGACCGAGACCTATAGTTAGAACTGAAATCAGAAAATATGGCGAGTATATACACGATTTTTATCTTGTACGACCGGGGATTACCGGAGTATGGCAGGTTAGTGGTCGTAGTGATACAACCTACGATGAACGCGTACGCATGGATTCGTGGTATGTTCATAATTGGTCGATTTGGATTGATATAGTTTATTTAGCAAAAACTGTGATGGTTGTATTGAAACGAAAAGGGGCGTATTAAGTGCTCATAATTTGATTGTAATTAGTTTCAGAGTAAATAAGGTAATAATTATGGATAAGAAATACGATTATTTAGTAGTTGGAGCAGGTCCTTTCGGTTCTGTATTTGCTCATGAAGCACATAAATGTGGTAAAAAGGTATTAGTTATCGACCGCCGCAATCACATTGGCGGTAATATGTATTGCGAAAATAAGGATGGCATTAATATCCATGTATATGGTGCTCATATTTTCCACACATCTTTGAAACATGTATGGGATTATGTGAATCAATTTGCCACTTTTAATAGCTATGTAAATTCTCCGGTTGCCAATTATAAGGGGGAGATGTATAACTTGCCGTTTAATATGAATACATTTAGTAAAATGTGGGGCATTTCTACACCGGATGAAGCAAAAGCTACTATTGAAAAACAACGGGCAGTCATTACTAATGAACCTAAAAACTTAGAGGAACAGGCTATTAGTTTGGTTGGTACCGATATCTACGAAAAGCTGATTAAAGGCTACACCGAAAAGCAGTGGGGCCGTCCTTGTACAGAAATTCCTTCATTTATTATTAAACGCTTACCGGTTCGGTATACCTATGATAATAACTACTTTAATGACCGCTATCAGGGAATTCCTGAAGGTGGTTATACCAAATTGATTGAAAATATGTTAGACGGTATTGAAGTACGTTTAGGTGTTGACTTTATTAAGAATCGTGAAGAATTGACCGCTTTGGCGGATAAAATCATATATACAGGACCGATTGATGAATACTATAACTATGAATTTGGTCAATTGGAATACCGCGGCTTACGTTTTGAAACGGAAAAAATTGAAACAGATAATTATCAGGGTGTAGCCGTGGTTAACTATACGGCAGCCGACGTACCATATACTCGTGTAATTGAACATAAACACTTTGAATTTGGCACGCAACCTGTTTCCTATGTTACAAAAGAATACCCGGCTGACTGGAAAGTAGGAGAGGAAGCCTATTATCCTGTAAACAATGAAAAGAACTATGAATTATATGCTAAATACGCTTCAAAAGCTAAAGAAGAGAAAAATGTCATTTTTGGTGGTCGTTTAGCTGAATATGTATATTATGATATGGATAAAGTAATTGCAAGTGCATTACGTTTGGTAGAAAAGGAATTGAAGTAAGTGGCGATAATAAAAATTTTAGTGGCAGCACATAAATTGTATTGGATGCCAAATGATTCAGTATATATGCCTATACATGTAGGTAGAGAAGGTAAAGCTGATTTAGGATATGTTGGTGATAACACCGGTGATAATATATCAGCTAAAAATCCTAACTATTGTGAATTAACAGCACTTTATTGGGCATGGAAAAACCTAGAAGCGGATTATGTGGGATTAGTGCATTATCGCCGCTATTTTACGAATAAAGAAGTTCGTAATATTGAAGGCAAGAAGCAGCAAGTTTTAACTAGTGAACAGTGGCAAAACTTGCTAGAAACATATCCTGTTGTAGTTGGTGACAAACGTCGTTACTATATTGAAAATAATCGCTCGCATTATAATCATGCGCATCATAGTGAAGGGTTAGATGTGACTGAAACTATTATTGCTGAAATGTATCCGGAGTATTCGGAAGCCTTTACAACTGTGTGCAATCGCACGTGGGCTCATATGTTTAATATGTTTGTGATGCGTCGTGATTTATACAATCAATATTGTGAATGGTTATTTGATATATTGTTTAAACTGGAAAAACGAGTAGACATTTCTGGCTACGATCCCTATGAATCCCGTATCTTTGGCTTTGTCAGTGAAATTTTACTCGATGTTTGGCTTGAAAAAAATCAGATTAACTATAAAGAGCAAAATGTTTCTTTTATGGAAAAACAGAATTGGCTAATAAAAGGCGGTAGCTTTATAGGTAGAAAAATTTTAAGTTATATTAAATAAAGATGTTGGATTCTATATGAGGTAAAAATGATAAATAATAAAATGACCATCTTATATAATTATATACCTTTGCTAAAAGAGCTGGTTTTAAGAGATTTAAGAATAAAATATAGAAAATCCTTTTTTGGATATTTATGGAGTTTAATGAATCCATTAATGATGATGTGTATTTTAACAATCGTATTCTCTCAGGTTTTTAGATTTGATTTGCCTAACTATTCTTTATATTTAATTATAGGGCAAGTTGTTTTTAACTTTGTTTCCGAAGCAACGACTTCAGCAATGTATGGGATTGTTGGTAATGCGGCGCTATTAAAAAAAGTGTATGTACCAAAATTAATATTTCCTTTATCGAGAGTTTTATCTAGCTTTGTAACACTGCTATTTAGTATGGTAGCTATTTTTATTGTAATGATTGTAACAAATGTTGAGATTACAAAAAAATTAATACTTTTGCCTATTCCGTTATTATTTCTTCTAATATTTTCGCTAGGTGTTAGTTTAATAGTATCATCAGTTGCAGTATATTTTCGGGATATGTTTCATCTTTATAGTGTTTTTACAACTGCATGGTCTTTTTTAACACCAATATTTTATCCAATCTCTATAGTTCCGGAAGAGTTTAAACAAATATTATTATTAAATCCACTTTACTATATTTTATTGTATTTTCGTGAGATTATATTGAATAACACAATACCGTCTATTGAACTAACTATTTTATGCTTTTGTATTAGTTTTTTCTCTTTATTTATAGGTGTTCTTATTTTCAGAAAGTTGCAAAATATTTTTTTAATGTATATATAAGATTAAGTGTTGTTGGAGAAAAAAATGAATTGTATTTCTATTAAAAATGTAAGCATTGAATTTTATTTAGCTGAAGAACAGTTTTCTGGGTTAAAAGACTTTATTATTATGGCAACCAAGAGAAAACTCAAGTTTAAAAGATTTAGAGCTTTAAAAAATATAAATTTAGAAATAAAAAAAGGTGAATCTTGGGCACTTATTGGTGAAAATGGATGTGGAAAAAGTACATTATTAAAGATTATTTCCGGTATTTATAAGCCTACTGAAGGTAGCGTAAGTGTGAAAGGTACAATTGCACCATTAATTGAACTTGGTGCCGGCTTTGATTCAGAACTTACTGCTCGAGAAAATATATATTTAAATGGGGCTGTTTTAGGACATAGTAAAAAAGTTATGAATCAGTATTTTGATGAAATAGTTGAGTTTTCAGAGCTACAAGAATTTTTGGATGTTCCAATTAAGAATTTTTCTTCCGGCATGGTTGCACGTTTAGGGTTTTCAATTGCTACAGCTATTAAAGCAGATATTATAATTATTGATGAAATATTAGCTGTAGGTGATTATGCTTTTCAACAAAAATGTTATAGGCGAATGGAAGAAATGAAAAAAAATGGGACAACTATAATTTTTGTTTCACATGATGAAGGGCAAGTAAGAAACATGTGTAAAAAAGCAGCTTGGATTGCTCACGGTGAAATTAAAGCTATAGGGGATACAGATAGAGTTTGTGATCTATATAAAGAATATATAGAAAATAAATAGAGGTGGGGATATGAATGATGTTGTTGCTATTGTAGTAACATATAATAGATTAGAATTACTAAAAGAATGTATTCAAGCCCTTCAAAGTCAAAGTTTGGCTCTAGACATCTTAGTTGTGGATAATAATTCTAATGATGGAACCAGGGGTTATATTGAAAAACTAGCTTTGACTAATAAAAATATAATTTATAAAAACACTGGTGAGAATTTAGGCGGTGCAGGTGGTTTTAATTTTGGTTTGAAAATCGCTGCAAAAATGGATTATGAGTATGTGTGGATAATGGATGATGACTGTATTGTACAATATGATGCGCTGGCGGTATTTATTGATTTTATAAATAAAACAAAATCATCATTTGGTTTTTTATCTAGTAAAGTACTTTGGCGTGATGGTTCATTATGCATGATGAATATTCAACGGAAAAGTATGTATAAAAATGTATCCGGTAAGGAGTTTGATGAATTGGTTTTAGATATAAAAATGGCTTCTTTTGTATCACTCTTTATTCCGATGAAGGTTGTAAAAGAATTGGGGTTTCCAATAAAGGATTTTTTTATATGGACTGATGATTGGGAATATACACGTAGAATATCTAGGGAATATCCTTGTTATCTTTTAAATAAATCTATAGTAATTCATAAATCAAAATCTAATATGGGCGCAGACATTTCGACTGCAGATTGGAATAATATAGGGCGTTTTAATTATTTATATAGAAATGATGTTTATTTGTATAGACGTGAGGGGATAAGTGGATGGCTATATCAGTTTGTTCGACTAACCTATCATATATTAAAAGTTATTTTTAAATCACCAAATAATAAATTAGATCGCATTGGAATAATAATTAAAGCCTCGCTAAAGGGATTAAATTTTTGTCCTAAAATTGAGTTTTTTGATAGGTGAAGTTTATGGAAAAAATATGTGTAGTGATACCAACAAATAGGTTTTTTTGTATTGAAAAAATAATAAAGGACTCTATTATTCCATATTCAGGAAAACTCTTTGTCTTTGAAATTCATGATAGTAGTGATAATAATAAAATTAAAGAACTTGTAGATTCTGTAATAAAGACACATAAATTAAATTTGTCGTATAAATCATATCCGGTTGAAATTAGTGCAGACAATAAGGCAATTATGGCAATTGAAGGGGTTTCAACATCATATTTTTGGCTAATGGGGGATGGGAATTTAGTAGATTTCAATCATATTGAATCAATTCTGATAAAAGAAAATTTTAATGAATATCAGTTAACTAATGTTGATATTGATGGTAGAAGAGGACATTTGAATCAAGATGCAGATAAAAAAATAAATATTATTTATGAAGAGAAAGATTGGCTATTGTATTGTCAGAAATACTTTTCTCGGCTAACTTATTGGGGAGCACAAATTGTAAATACAGAGTTTTATCATGCAGTATTTGATTTTAAGATTATCGATAAATATATTGAGAGAGAGATACCGTGGTGGATAGCATTTAGTCTATTAGAATTAATAGAGAGAAACTGTAATCAAACAGTGAAATTAGGATATATTTATACAAATTATATTTCTTATAATCCTCAAAAAAAAGATCATTGGTGGACTCATGATGAACGATACTATGTATATGTTTTTGAGAAAATTAATGAAGGTTTTAGTGTATTACCTGGTATTTTTGAAAAAATAGAATATCAAGCAATTTCTTTTTTTAGAAAAGACGCTCTCATGTCTAATAGTTATTTAATCTTTTTGCGTAGTATAAATGTGATAAACTATAAATGGGTAAAAAAATATAAAAATTCTATACGGAAAATTCCTAGTGATTATATTAAACTTCGAGTCTTATGTTTTTTACCTCAGTGGTTTGCAAAGATATTAGAACACATAAAAAGAGGTATTAAATTTTTAAAAAATTTTTTTATAGGAGGGACAAATGAAAGTAGTATTATTAGCTGGTGGTTTTGGGACTAGAATCTCAGAAGAAAGTCAATATAAGCCAAAACCTATGTTGGAGATTGGGGAAATGCCTATTTTGTGGCATATTATGAAATCCTATAGTCATTATGGATTTAATGAATTTATTGTTTGTGCAGGATATAAACAGCACTATATAAAAGAGTGGTTTGCTGATTATTTTTTGCATACTTCGGATATTACTTTTGATTTTACTCAAGAGAATAGAATGATAGTCCATAATAGAACTTGTGAACCATGGAAGGTAACTGTTGTTGATACCGGTTTAAATACAATGACCGGTGGTAGGATTAAAAGAATTGAGCCATATATTAAGAATGAAACTTTTATGATGACTTACGGTGATGGTGTATGTGACGTAAATATACTTGATTTATTAAAGTTTCATAAAACACATCATAAAATTGCAACATTAACTTCAGTTCAATTGGAGCAATCAAAAGGTATATTAAATATTGGGTCAGATAATGCAGTACAATCATTTCGTGAGAAATCTGCAAGAGATAGTGCCCCGATAAATGCTGGATTTATGGTTTTAGAACCGGAGATTTTTAAATATATTGATGGTGATGATTGTATTTTTGAAAGAAAACCATTAGAGGAGTTGGCAAAGGAAAAGCAATTAATGAGTTATATGCATAAGGGCTTTTGGCAATGCATGGATACAAAACGTGAAAAAGATGAATTAGAAAAGCTATGGAAGTCTGGAAATGCGCCTTGGAAAGTGTGGGAGGATTAAAAATGTTTTTTGATAAAGATTTTTATAAAAATAAGCGAGTATTAGTTACAGGTCATACAGGGTTTAAGGGTTCATGGTTGTGTAAAATATTATCAAATATAGGCGCTGATGTAAGCGGTTATTCATTAAAGCCTCCTACCGAACCAGCATTATATACTATTGCGAATATTGACAAAGATATTAAGTCTTTTATTGGGGATATTAGAGACTACCCAAGTTTAAAAAAAGTGTTTGATGAAGTGAAACCGGAAATTGTATTTCATCTTGCCGCACAGCCTATCGTTAGAGACAGTTACCAAGACCCAGTCTATACTTATGAGACGAATGTTATGGGAACTGTTAATATTTTAGAGTGTATAAGAGTAACCGACTCAGTTGTATCTTTCTTAAATATTACAACTGATAAGGTATACAAAAATAATGAATGGGAATGGGGATACAGAGAAAATGAACCACTAGACGGTTATGATCCATATTCGAATTCTAAATCTTGTAGTGAATTGGTAACACATGCATATCGGAATAGCTTCTTTGAAGATAGAAAGGTAAGTATTTCTACAGCTAGAGCGGGTAATGTAATTGGTGGCGGTGATTTTGCTAATGATAGAATCATACCCGATTGTATTAGAGCAGTGATTAATAATAAGGACATTATTGTTCGTAACCCGTTTTCAACCAGACCATATCAACATGTATTGGAGCCATTGGCAGCGTACTTAATGATTGCTTATAAACAATATAATAATAAAGATTTTGAAGGTTATTATAATGTTGGCCCTGATGATAGAGATTGTTTTGAAACAGGACGGTTGGTTGATTTATTTGTCTCAAAATGGGGAGATGGGATTAAGTGGATAAATCAGTATGATGGTGGTCCTCATGAAGCTAACTTCTTGAAATTAGATTGCTCTAAATTGAAAAAAGTATTTGGTTGGGAACCAAAATGGGATTTAGAAGTAGCAATAGAAAAAGTTGTGGAATGGAATAAATGTTGGCTTTCTAATGGCAATATTAGAGAATGTATGGATAATCAAATATCTGAATTCTTAAAATAAATTATGATAAAGGAAGTGGATTTCGGAATGAAAAGTGAAGAATTGGCAAAGAAAATAAGGATTCATGCAATAAAAATGGTTAGTCATGCTCATGCATCTCATATAGGCGGAATTCTTTCTTGTACAGATGTTATTGCTGTTTTATATAATGATATTGCGAGAATTTATCCTAATGATCCTAAAAATGAAAGTCGAGATAGAATTATACTTAGTAAAGGTCATAATGGAGTCGCAATTTATGCAGCATTAGCTGAAATGGGATTTTATGATATTGATAAATTAAATACTTATGGGGATAATGGCGGATGGTTTTCGTCTCATATTTCACACAAATTAGTACCGGGGGTAGAGATATCGACAGGGAGTTTAGGTCAAGGCGTTTGTGCTGCTTGTGGTATGGCACTAAGCGGTAAATTGCATAATAAAGATTATCATGTATATGCAATTGTTGGTGATGGTGAATGTAATGAAGGTTCAGTTTGGGAAATGGCATTATTTGCTGCTCAATATAAGTTAGATAACTTCACAGTTATTGTTGATAGGAATCATATGCAGGCAATGGGGGATTGTACAGATGTAATGAATATGAATCCTTTAGATAAAAAATGGGAAGCTTTCGGATGGAATGTAATTAATGTTGCAGATGGAAATAATCATAATTTACTAAGAGATGCACTTACTTCTAAAGCTATTAAAGATAAACCGACTGTTATCATAGCAAATACAGTTAAAGGTAAGGGTGTATCTTTTATGGAAAATTCGTTACTTTGGCATTATAGAGATCCGCAAGATGAATATCTAGAAACTGCACTGAATGAATTAGGGGGTAAATTATGAGAGATCATGTAATAGCTGAATTAGTAGAGTTATCAAAAGAAGACAATTCTATAATGTTAGCTACAGCTGACTTAGGATTTAATGTAGTGGAAAAATTTAGTGAAAAATATCCTAATCGATATATTAATGCTGGAATTGCTGAACAAAATATGACTTCAATAGCAGCTGGGTTAGCATTGGAAGGTAATGAAGTTTACACTTATTCTATTGGTAATTTTCCTACTTTGCGGTGTATTGAACAATTAAGAAATTTAGTATGTTATCATAATGCAAATGTTAAGGTGTTAGCTGTAGGCGGTGGATTTGCATATGGAACTTTAGGCATGACGCATCATGCTACCGAAGATATTGCTATGATGAGATCTTTGCCAAATATGGATGTATATGTACCGGCAGATGCTATTGAGGCCGTATGGTGTTTACGTGCTATACATAATAAAAAGGGGCCGGCATATTTACGCATGGCACGAGGGAAAGAACCTCTAATTCATAATACAGAAGAAAAAATTGATGTTAAGTCACCTATTCTAACCAAAGAATCTGGAGATGATATTATTGTTTTTGCATCAGGTACCATTTTGTCTGAAGCGATTAAAGCTTGTGAGTTATTACAAAATAAAAATATTAGATGTAGTGTATATTCAGTACCATGTATTAAACCAATAGATGATAAAAAGATAATTGAATTATCTAAGAAATCAAAACTTTTAATTACAATGGAAGAACATAATATAATTGGTGGTTTAGGCAGCTCTGTGGCAGAAGTTATTAGTCAAACTCCTAGTCATGCTCCATTAATTAGATTTGGTCTTCAAGATGAGTTTACGTCTACTGTTGGAAATCAGAGTTATTTGCGTGAAGTGTACCATATTGATGCTAAATCAGTTTGTGAAGTAGTAGAGAAAACTTTAGAGGAGTTTTAGAGATGAAAATTGCTATTTTAGGAGCATCTAGTTTTATTGGAAAACAGTTATTAGATCGATTGACATCTTTAGGGCATGAGATAATTGCAATAATCCGTGAAGGTAGCTCAAGTAAGAGTTTATTTGAGTCTACTGAGTTAGTTAAAACTGTAGAATGTAATATGGATAAATATTTTACATTAGCTGACTCAATAACTAATTTGGATTGTTTAGTATATTTAACTTGGGATGGTACTAGGGGATCTAGTAGAGATGACTATAAGAAGCAAGAGAATAACTATAATATAGGCATCGCTACTATTGAAGCTTTTGCAAAAAGAGGGTGTAAAAAAATAGTTTTAGCAGGATCGCAAGCTGAATATGGACCTCTGACTGAGAATAAGAAGATATCTGAGACTGATGAAGCTCATCCTAATACGGAATATGGAAAATTTAAATTAAAACTTTATGATGACGCACTAAAGATTGCGAACCGGTATTCAATGACTTTACTTGAACCTCGATTCTTTAGTTTATATGGACCTAATGATTATGAAGGGACAATGATTATTTCTGTTTTAAAGAAAATGTTAAAAGATTTGTCTTGTGATTTAACTGAATGTATACAGATTTGGGATTTTTTGTATATTGATGATGCTATTGATGCACTGGTTATATTAATTGAAAAAGCAAATAATACCGGCATTTATAACTTTGGTTCTGGAGAGAGCTATCAGTTAAAACATTATATCGAATGTATGAAAAAACTTACTCATAGTCAAAGTGTACTTAATTATGGTGTCGTTCCATATCCTAAAACTGGTATAGTAAATGTTAATCCTGCAGTAGATAAATTGAAGTCTATTGGCTGGGCACCAAAAGTTACTTTTGAAGAAGGAATTTTAAATATTATAGATTCCTTGAATAATGAAATGAAGGATAATTAATAATATGGATAAGTCAAAGAACATAAAAAAAGAATGGGAAATTGTGAATAAGTCACTGTATGAAAAGGGATTACAACCATCTTTTAGTGATAAATGTGCAATAACATTTGTTTTAAGCGAGCAATATATACCATATTTTACTGTAACTTTATTATCTATACTTGATTATGTATCACCGGATAAGGAGTATGAAATTGTCGTTTTGACGAGTGAAATTGATTTGTATGATTGTAATATTTTGCTTGATTTAGTAAAGCCATACCCTAATGTACGTTTGAAATTTTTTGACCCAAAACCATATGTTAAGGAATACATAAAAAATAGTAGGTTTAAATATTTGTATTTAAACTATTTTAAGTTAGCTATACCATGGCTTTTTAAAGAATATAACTTAGTTTTAAATCTTGGTGCTGATATTTTAGCTAGAGTCGACATTTATGATTTGCTAGAAACAAAATTTTCAGATGATGAGTATATTGGTGGGGTAGTTGATTTAGGGTATTTAGGTCGTTTGAAAATGGATATACCTAAAGAAGAGTTGGATTTAAAATATCCGGATGGATATGTAAATGCTGATGTATTACTTTTTTCAATAGATAATATTAGACGTGATTTTTCCGCCGATTATGTCATGGGATTGTGGCAAGAATATAAATTTAGATGTGCTGAACAAGATGCGTTTAATGTTCTGTTTGATGGTAAAATTAAGCATTTAGATTCGCGTTGGAATGTATATCCAATTCGCATGGCTTCTGTCGAACATATCATGGAAAATAGTATTGAAAAAATACAAGAATGGAAGAGGAACTTAACCAATCCTTTTATTGTTCATTATGCCGCATTCCCCAAGCCTTGGGATTATCCTTTGGTCGGTGAAGGTAATCATTGGTGGGAATATGCTAGAAAGTCTCCTTATTATGAAGAAATAATACGAAAAATGTGCTTACTTTCTATGCGAGGTGAGCTTAATGGTCGTAAAAGAGTTGGCATAAGACAAATGGCAGAGAAAGTTTTTCCTGAAGATAGTAATGGGCGATTAATGTTACGAAAATGGTTCCCAAAATATTCAAAACAAAGAGAGTTTGTAAAGAAAATTTATTATACGTTCTTTACTAATCCAAATTCTGAATGGAATAAAAAATTTGGGAAATTAACGAAAAAATAGAGAATGACTATGCATTCAGTTTAAGTAAGACTAAACTTTTTCTTATTGGCACGGGTAAGTATTATTGTCCGTGCCTTTTTATTGAAGGAAAAGGCATCCTTTAATTTTTTATATGTTCAATTTTATTTTACAATTAACCATTAAAAATAAGACAAAATAGTGAATTTGGAAAAATTTAATAGTTGATAAGAAATAGACTACATTCTTATAGATTATAATAGGTATACTGAAGTTGAAATCATATAACTTTGTGCTATTATAAATATAAGGATGTAGTTTTTTGTTTAGTAAGTCTTAAGATTAATATTTTATAGATAACATTTGTGATAGAAAAATTTAGAGCAGAAGGAGTCAGCAATTGAAATTTAATAAAATAGTTATTAAAAATTTTAGAAATTTTGAAAATATTGAGGTAAATTTACAAAATATAAATGTATTTTTTGGTATGAACGATGTAGGGAAAACTAATTTTTTATATGCTTTAAGGTATCTATTAGATAAAAATATTAGAAAAAGCGAGCTTGTTGAAAGTGATTTTTATAATAGAAACATTAAAAATGATATTGAAATATTATTAAAAATAGATATCTTTGATGATGAGGATAATCCAAACCAAGATAATGCAAAATTGAGAGCCAAGTTAAAAGGAGCGATTAAATCCGCAGATCAATTTGTTTATTTAAAATTGGTTGTAAATTATGATGAAATAGAGCTTATGACAGTTCCAGTAATGTATTGGGGAGGCGATTTAAATAATTTAGAGATAGTTAAAACAAAAGGTTATACATTTGAGAGTGATTCAATATTTAATGTTGTGTATATTGACTCGTATGTTGAAGTTAAGAAATTATTCAAAAATAATGTAAAAAGCTTGATGGACGAAACATCAGAAGATGATAAAGACCTTATAAATGATATAAAGCAATCAGTTAATAATATAAATAGTAGCATTTCACGATTAGCAGGTGTTAAAAAGCTTGAAGAAGATTTGAGTAATGAATATAAACATTATTTTGATGAAGATTTATCTATTGCCATAAAATCAGAGCTAGAGGTAAAAAATATTCATTCAAATATGATTCCGTATATAAGAACTGGAGAAGATGAGTTATTGTATCCAACTGCTGGCGAGGGGAGAAAAAAATTATTAACTTATTCTGTATATTCATTATTGGCAAATGACAGCCGTGATTATAAAATAAATATTCTTTTATTAGAGGAACCTGAAAATAATCTTCATAAATCGATGCAGATAGCTCTTTCAAAAATATTATTTACTGATAGTAGATTCGACTATATATTTTTAACAACACATTCTTCGTATATACTGTCTGAAATGAATGATGTTAATTTAATTCGTATTTATAATGATGGAAATGTAATTGGAAAGAGTTATTTTTATGAAGTGCCAATGGAGTATACTAAAGTTAAACGATTGCTGAATAGATTTTTATCAGAAGCTATTTTTTCAAGAGTTACACTTTTGGTAGAAGGACCTTCGGAATATTATTTATTTAGTAAAGTATTATCAGTCATATCTCCGGATTATGATGTTAAAGGTATTTATATATTACCTGTTAATGGAATAACTTTTGAAAAATATAAGCGAATATTAGAGGGATTAAATATAAAAGTATTTATAAAGACTGATAATGATTTTCGCCAAAATAAGTCATCTTCAGAAATTGAGCTCTTGGGTTTTTCGCGTTGTAATAATTTAATTGGTCAGGAGTTATTACCTAAAAAAGAGGGGCGTAGCAATGCTATCACTGCTAAACGTCATATTTATAATAAGTATAAGGATAAGATAGATTACTTGCGAACTGAGCATGGTATTTATTTGTCAAAAGTGGATTTAGAGAATGATTTGGAACAATCTATTACTAGAGCGAGATTAAGTGAATTAACAGGTAAGAAAAGTCCTGTTAAATTTTTACAAAATAGCAAACATTATAATATGATTGAGTTAATAGATGGTTTTACTGAAGCTGACTGCAGGAATATATATATGCATGAGAATTTTAGAGTATTAAAGGCGGTTGTGAATGCATGTTAACAGAAGAACAATTAAAAGCAATTGAACAAGAAGGGAATGTCCTAGTATTAGCAAGTGCCGGAACAGGAAAGACAGCAGTCTTAGTTAATAAATTAATACGCGATATAGAAAGGAATAAAACATATAAATCTATAGCTGCGATGACTTTTACTATTAAGGCTACAGCAGAGATTAGAAATAGATTGGGTAATTTGTCGTATAATCAATATATAGGAACTTTAAATACATTTGCGGTTGAAGAAATTATAAAACCGTTTTTTAAAGACCTTTATGATATAAATAAAGAAATAGAGATTGATGTTAAATATGATGACAGCATAATGACAGCAAACGAAGGTGTTAAAAAAATTCAAGAAACCGGAATTATAGGAACGTATGAAGACATTAGGAAAAATTTTATTTTTCAATTAGCTCTTCATATTGTGAAAAAATCTAAAGCTTGTAGATTATATTTGCAGGCAAAATATTTTAAGTTGTATATTGATGAATATCAGGATTGTGATAGAGATACACACATTTTTTTTATGTATTTATGTTATCAATTAAAAATTCAGCTGTTTATAGTTGGAGATCCAAAACAGTCGATATATATATGGAGGGGGGCTGATACTAAGATACTTAAAGAACTTGAAGAAAATCCTTTATTTATAAAGTTACGATTATTTAAGAATTTTAGAGCCCATGAGTCTTTGGAAGCATTTTCGTTTATATTTGATTCTAAATATCAAAAAAGTATAAATGGTATTTCTTCAGAAAAGAGAATATATTTTTTTTTTGCTAGTCAATCAAATTGGCCAAGAAAAATTAAAAGCTATATTAGTGAAGATAATTCTGTAGTATTAAGGAGAATGAGGGAGACGGCTAAAAATAATGTTCAGGATTTAGAATCTATTAGCAAGAGTTTCTTTTATATAGAAGAGCCAACAATATATCAAATTTATAGCTCGGCAAAATATCTTCTTTTAGAATTAGCAAAGTTTTTAATTATCCCAAGCTATTCTACGTTTGAAGTTATTGATAATTATATTGATTTTAATATATTGACAAAATCTCAATTGACAGAAATAGAGATAAGATTGCGAAATTTAAGAGAACTGTATAATGAGGGGCTTGATATACGTAATATTGTTGAGGATATCGGAGTTCTTTTAAAGATAAATATTGCAGATGAAGATTTTAATAAATTTAAAAATTCCTTAAGTGATTTATATTTCCAGGATAGTTTAATAGGCCAAGAAAAATCTTTTACAACTAGAACAATTCATTCGTCTAAAGGTTTAGAATTCAATCAAGTAATTGTTTTTGTGCAAGATTTTAATAATTTTTACAATGACGATAATAAAAATCTATTTTATGTGGCTATTACTAGGGCTAAGGATAGTATTATTATAATTGATTGTACTGGTAATTTTAATTGTTTAAATAAATTAAAGTCGTTGTGTAGGCAAAGAAATGTTGAACTAGAGTCCTTTGTTAGTATTAAATATTAATTATATTTAAGGGGCATTAAGATGAATATTCTTGTTACCGGTGGTGCCGGTTTTATTGGTTCAAACTTTATATTTCATCTCTTAAGGACATATCCTTCATATCGTATTATCTGTGTAGATAAATTAACCTATGCCGGCAATCTTTCTACACTGACGAGTGTAATGGATAATCCTAACTTTAGATTTGCCAAAGCAGATATTGGTGATAGAGAAGCTATTAATCAGCTGTTTGCGGAAGAAAAGCCGGATATGGTGGTTAATTTTGCAGCTGAATCACATGTAGATCGATCTATCAATAATCCCGGTATTTTTTTAGAAACAAATATCTTGGGGACAGACGTATTGATGGATGCGTGTCTCAAATACGGCATTAAACGTTATCATCAAGTTTCGACGGATGAGGTATATGGTGATTTGCCATTGGATAGACCGGATTTGCTATTTACGGAAACAACGCCATTACATCCAAGCTCGCCATATAGTAGCTCTAAGGCTGCAGCTGATTTATTGGTATTGTCCTATTTTAGAACCTATGGACTTCCGGTGACGATTTCTCGTTGTTCCAATAACTATGGACCCTATCAATACCCAGAGAAGTTAATTCCGCTTATGATTGTTAATGCTTTAAATAATCAACAGTTACCTGTATATGGTAACGGCCAAAATGTTCGTGATTGGCTTTATGTAGAAGATCATTGCAGAGCTATAGATTTGGTTATTCATAAAGGCCGTGAAGGGGAAGTATATAATATTGGTGGACATAATGAAATGGCTAATATTAATATAGTAAAATTGATTTGCAAAGAGTTAGGTAAATCGGAAGACTTAATTACCTATGTTGCTGATCGTAAAGGACATGATTTGCGCTATGCCATTGATCCGACTAAGATTTATACTGAGTTGGGATGGTTACCGGAAACGAAGTTTGCCAACGGAATCAAAAAAACGATACAATGGTATTTGGATAACCACCAATGGCGGGAAGATATAATTAGTGGAGTATAGTGTATTGAGGGAAGGATGAAATTGTTTTGTATAAGTATTTAAAGTCACCGGTGGCAACAAAAATAGCATTTGTAGGATTATTGGTTGGCATTTTTATTTTGATGTTCAAACTAAATAGCCTGACTGGGTTTGTTGTGGACGATTATTTAAAGTATGCGGCAGCAGTGAAAATTCATTCCGTGGGGGATATGTATCAAGCCTTAGAGAAATACTATCTCACTTGGAGTGGCCGTGTATGGGGCGAATTTTTCTCCTTATTATTTTTAAGCATGCCAAAATCCATATTCAATGTGGCTAACTCGTTCATCTACGTTGTACTGCTATTGCTGGTTTATGCTCACATTACAAAGGCTAAGTATTGGTCTTTGTCAATTCTCATTTATATTAACTTTTCCATTTGGGTATTTTTACCGGCTTTTGGTCAGAATATTTTGTGGTTAACCGGTGCCGGTAATTATTTGTGGACAATTATTATTCCGTTAATTTTCATGTTGTTTTATAGGTTATATGATGGCAACCGTGAAACTTTCAGAAACTATTTCTTGTATATTCTTTTATTTATCTTAGGGATTTTCTCCGGTTGGGCCAATGAAAATTTTTCGGTAGGAATTATTGGATTTATTCTCTGCTATATGTGGCAGTATAAAAAGAAATATAATTTAATTCCTCAATTTAGTATTTGGGGCCTCCTTGGTACTCTAGCAGGTAGTGCAGCAATGTGGTTTGCACCGGGTAATTTTATTCGTTATGAAGCCGAAGGCCATCAAGGAGCATTTCTTAAAGTTATCGGGCGTATCGGGCGAATCCCACAAAATGCACTAAGATTGATTGATTATGAAAAGACTTTGTTCTTAGTTCTTATATTCGTGATATTGTATTTCTTGTTGAAGAAAACGGATAAACAAAGCTCACTAATTTATCTTGTTGGTACTTTTCTTTGTGCTATTGCCATGTCGGCCGTAGGTGGTTTTGGGTCACGTATCGTCTTTAGTGGTACGATTCTCTTTATTATTGCTACGGGTATATTAATAGCTGACTTTATCAGAAATGAAGCGTATGTAGGTTTTAATAAAACTGCTTTGATTGCAACGTTGAGTGTTATTATGCTTGCATCCTTTGGGAGAGAATATAGATCGGCTGTTGAAAGTACGATAGATTATAATAGACAAGTCGCTGTAAATGAGCAGATTATTCAAACGGCCATATCCCGTGGCGAAAAAGACATTTATGTTAATCCGGTACAGGTTATGAATCGATATAGTGCGGCTCATGGTTTGGAAGATTTAAAACCAAAATCACAAAATGATTTTTGGTTAAATAAGGGTATGGCTGCCTATTATAAAGTAAGAACTATACAAACTAATGGTATAGAAGTAAAATAAAAAATTATATATTAAAATAGAAGGGCTTTTGCTATATACAGTATTAACTGTACTTGTGCGAGGCCCTTTTGTCCTATAAGCATAAAATTTTGATAATAAAAAGAAATAAGAAAAAATAGCATATGGAGAGGAATAATTGATTAAATTGAAGAATAAATAATTAATAAATATTTTATTTTTTATTAGAAATAGGAGTAGAATATGTATTTAATGACAGCTTGTTATCAATGTGATACAACACCGCCTAACATTATTATTAAAGATTTTACACTTAATGATGATGGAGTTTATATTGTAGAATGTTCTAAAGGTCATAAACTTGCAATAATTATGCAAGCTGAAGTTTTTGAAATTTTATTTTTTAATGCAACTTATAACTTGCTGAAGAAAAATTATAGTGCAGCTATATTAAATTATGCCGCAGCACTAGAAAAATATTATGAGTTTTACATTGAAGTTATATGTAGATTTAATCATGAATCAAAGGATGATAAGTGGAATGCAGTACGAAAAAAAAGTGGAGCTCAGTTGGAATTATTTGAAAACGAGTACTTTAATAATGAAGGTAGAAAGCCGTATTTATTAACTGGTGAATTACGGAATCTTAGAAATCGTGTTATCCATCACGGGCACTTTCCAAGCTATGAGGAAGTTAAAGAGTATGGTAAAGGAGTTTTTATTGCCATTAAAGAGGATTTAGATTTTCTTAATAAGAAATATAAAATCATTTTACAGGAAATAATTGTAGAGCATAATATGCAAAAAGCGAAAAAGATACCAGCAGGTTACTCGATTTCTACTACATTAATTGATACTGGCGTATCAATTTCTACTTCACAGAATTGGAATAATATGACCTTTGAGAAAGTAATAGATAATGCAAAATTATATTTAATAATTGAGGATAACGCAGAAAGTATAATGGCTATAACTAATTTAATTAGAGGCGATATTTCATTAGAAGAATGTAAGACGCTTTTCTTGAAAATATTAAATCAATTTATAAAAAAGTAGCACACTAATTTTCAACTAATTATATATTAAGGAATGATGAAGTGAATATTTATGAACTGATTAATCAAGTTAAATTAAATACAGGAAATTTAAGATACTGGCCAATAGTAAACTTAAAGGACGTAGAGTTAGAAAATATTGGAGAGAAAAAAGCTCTTAAGATATTACAAAAGATATGTGGATTATTAATAATTGAAGAAAATAAGAAGCGTAAATTAAATATTTTTTTAGATGATAGTTTAGTAAGAGTTAATAATTGTTTTCTTGTTAAGTCTGAATTGGAATGTTTAGAAAAATTAAATTTTGACAATTTTTTGCCGTACTTTAGTGCTTATATTTGGGAGTGTATTTGGCTGGATCAAAGAGACTATAAGGCTGCTGATAAAGCACTTGATTATTATCTTATTCATTTAGAGCGTGAAATAAATTTTGATGAATCTGTTTTAGAGGTTTCGACATATGCTATCGCTTTGGCAAAAGAAATAAATAATAGAAAAAAACTCAATACAATATTTAAAATTCTACATAATATTATATTTCATAATGAAAATAATACCTCAATATATATAACACTATCAATTTTAGACATTTTATCAGCAGAACACTTTATTTCATATTACGAGGCATTAGAATTTCTTAATAATAATGTAAGTATAAGAGGTGAAAATGAGCATATTAATGAAAAGATTTTTATTTTAAAAAGAAAATGGGCTAATAAACTAGGTGATTCAAATTTAATCATAAGTATTGAAAAAGACTATGCAGAATATTTTGAAAAATTGTTTAACTTTATTCCAGATAAGGATTATTTTAAGCAAGAGCGATTTTTAATAAACGCAATAGACTCTTATACTCGTTGTAAGAACCAGAAAAAGGCAAATGAACTGAAGCAGAAATTGATGCTGGTACAAATAAACAAAGTGAATAATATGAAAATAATAGAGATAAGTATTGACTCTAACATTTCTCTCAATACGATAGAAGAGGATTTGAAAAAATTAAATTTTATAGAAATAATATTTTATTCCTTAAAGTTTATTAAATATCTAGACTTTGATATAGTAAAAAATATGGTAAAAGACTGTAAATCTTCCGGATTTATAAGTGATACGTTTCCATGTAGTATTATTAATGATAGAGGGCAATCTACTGATATATTTATGCCACTAATGTCTTCTGACTATGAAAATAATAGTACTAATTTGAGAAATCATGTAGATCATATGGTTATGAGATATGCAGATGTTGCTGGTTGTTATTTAAAACATATCTATTCATATATAAAAGATACTTTTATATTTAGTGAATATAGTTTTGATTTTCTAATAAGACATAATGAAATAGTCCCAGCAACTAGGAATAAGATTTTTCGAAATGTGCTGTTTTTAATATTTCAAGGAGAATTGTGTACAGGATATCAAGTTTTAGTTTTACAATTAGAAAACTTATTTCGATATATTGCACAGGAACAATATGGCTTAACATATAAGATTGATAAAGATGGTCGAACTGAAGAATATACGTTATGGGATATATTAAATTATTTAATTAAAAATTCTGAAGACAATAATAAATCAATTTTTTGGCAATTTCAATGCTTACTGTGTCAATCTTTAGGGGGAAATATAAGAAATAATATTGCTCATGGATTAGTTGAAGAATATGATTTTGAAACAGGACGATATTGTTATTTATTGTGTCTGGTGATTCTATTACTAGTAAGATATGCTGATTTTTATAATGAAAATGATTGATTAATTTTATAGTGCAATTTAGCACAAGTTATCTATATTAAGCATGGTAAAAGTAGACGGAGGAATCAAGCGCATTGATTTGGGAGTTGTTTCTTTTTTAGTACACCCAAGAAATAGTAAGATATTGGATTATTTAATCGAGTTATATTATTTAAAGTTAAAACAGTGCCGGTACGTCGATGGGCGTACCGGCACTTGAAATTTATATCTATTAAAAAGTAAATGAGTTTTATTGTTTTATAAATCTAACGCTTCCAACTCTTCATAAGCCCATTCAAAATAGCTTTGACAATCTCGATAGAGGTATGAGCCGTTTTCTAAAGTCATTAATAGTTCTTTAGCGGCTATTTCTTCATAGGCATCCGGTAGCATAGAAGGTATAGCTTCTTCTACGGCATAATCTAATCCATAACTATTTATAAGAGTAAAGACATCACAAAATTGCTTTGAGGCGGCTAGTTTTTTCAGTATATTACGTGATTTAGTATAGTTCCTTGTTGTGTAATAAAGTACCGAGAGCGGTAAGAGCATAGATAAACGCTCGTCTTTTTTATATTGTGCATGTAGTTTTAAAGCGTCATCAAAGCGCTGTAATTTGACATATATATGCATGAGGTCATAGCGTAAGCCTAAATTATCGGAGGTGTTAAAAGTCAACGCTTCCTTCAAAAGCTCTATCGCATCATGTAAGCGGTTAGTATTAATTAAGGCAATCATATAGTTATACATAAGGCGCATAAAAGGGCGTGTTTCTAAAATAAGCCAAAAATCTCCGATGCAATCTTGTGTCATATAGCCTTCTTTGGCGAGGGTATTTTTAGCATCCGCATAAGCTTTAGTGTATTCTTTAACTAAGCTTTCGGCAGATAAGTCTTTTAAATTAATTAGTATAGAGGTGGCATCAAAGTTGAGCGGGTCAAGTTCGAGGGCTTTTCGCAGATAACGTAATCGAATATTAGGGGCCGGCGTTTGTTTGGCCAGTTCGAGATAGTCGTCACTCGTTTGAGCGGTAGCCTTAGTTAGTCGTTTAGTAGGATTATTTATATTGTTTTCGCCGAAATTAGGTGAAATATTATCCATACTTGAAATACTAGTTTCCGGTTGACTGTGATCTGACTTAAAAAAGTTTAAAAGCATTTCCAGTCGTTCATCATTATCTAATTGGGAAATATTTTCTTTGCCAATTGACTTTAAATAGGATTCATAGCGAGACTCTAGGGCAGCTCTTGCGTCATGTGTAGCATATTCCGGAGCAGCTGATTCGGTAGGGGCCTTTGAATTTTTCTTATTTTTGGCCATGATGGACTCCTTTTAGTGAAAAGTATTTATTTAATTATATAATATGTTGGTAATTTAATAAATATTTGGATTTTGCATGGTGATGGAAAATGCTAAGAAAATAAAATATTTCAACGAATTATTTTAGATGAATAGATTATAAATTTTCAATTCATTTTTAATTATGAGTATATGATGATTTTTTCTATCTGTAAATTAAGTTGATTACTGACAACTTATTAAAATAATTATATAATAAGTATACAAATATATGTATTTAGGGGGGTGATTTACATATATGGCAGTTCGGATAAAACATATAGATTTTAAGGGGATTGTGAAAAATTAGGTGTGGAGATAGATGTTTTAAAAACGGGGTGGTATACATGAGGGGTAAAAAGGGAAACAAACGATTATTGCGTGTATTGGTATTGGGAGCTTTATTGAGCACAACTTATATAGGGGGTGCTATGGCAGCGGATTATCCGCTGACCGGTGATACCATTGAAGGTAATTATGACCTTCCGGCAGGAAATATCTTATATAGACTTGACGGTGAACAAAAAGTTACGGCACTATCCGATGTTACTATTAGTTCTCAAAGTACAGAGAATGCTAGTTCTATTATTATATATAGCGGTAAAAGTGAAAACAGCAGTTTAGATTTAGATATGAACGTTCATTCCTTAGCCATAGATGCTAAGTCGGCTGGTATCTATATAACAAAGGATAATACTAATATCAATTTTCACAATGCTGACACTATTGAAAGTACAGTTGATCGTCATAATTTGGTAATTGCTACAAGAGGTAATGGCAGTACTATCAATTATGAAGCCAATAATATTACTTTTAATAAGAGTGAAGTTTTTGAAGATAATCCAATGCTTGTTGTGGGGAATAAGAATACATTATCTATGCACGCCGGCAATGATTTAGTATTTAATAATTATGCAAGGGCCAACACACTCAGTGCATATTATGGTGCTAAGATTCAATTGGAAGCAGATCATAATGTTAACTTTAATCATACCTATAGTGATATTGCGGCTGTCCAGGGACTACCGATTTTGTATTTTGCTAATAATGCTGAGGCAACGATAACAGCAGGTAATGATATTAACTTTAATCGAAATCAGTATGCGTATTTAATTGGTTTGGAATATGGGGGCCACGCAGTTGTAACCGCCGCGGGTAATATTAATTTCCGTGAACAAGTACCGGGTTATATGCCTGTTGTGTCGGCAGAAAATAAGGCAAATATCCAGTTACAGGCACAAGCTATTACAGGTAATACGCAGCAACTGGTGTCAACCACGTATGGTTCGCAGGCACTCTTAAAAGCGAATGAAATTGATTGGGTAGCTGAAGGAAGAGACATGTCTGCCTTTTCAGAGAAATACCCGCATAAGACTAGTATGCTTGTAGCCTATCGCGGGGGTAGTAAGGTTGAATTACAAGCCGATAAGAACATAAATTTAGCTATCGGTGTGCCACATACAATGCTCTATGCAGAAAGTGGTGATATTACTTTAAATGCGGGAGACTCTATTTACTTGCATTCCACGGGAACAACAGATGAGCGCTCTCAGGCAAGCCTTCGCGTTCAGAACGGTAACATTAATTTGACGGCCGGTACAATTACAGTAGAAAATGAAGGGGCCACGGCAGCCTATGCAGATTATTATGGGAATATTAATTTTAATGGTGAAACTCTCATAGACGGTGCCGGTATTGGAGCTAAATCGCTAGGTACCGGGAAAATTAATTTTAATGGCGAAACTTTCATATATGGTGTCGGTATTGGTGCATCGACGGAATCTGATGTAGATCCATGGGCCGAAGATCTTTCAAAGATTAGTTTTAATGACGACGTTGCAATTGATGGGGTTGAAACAGGGGCTGAAGCAAAATATAACAGTGACATTGTTTTTAATAAAGGTCTTGTTATTAATGCTAAAGACAACGCGCTCTATACTGAGTCTGCCGGTCGTATCCAGGCACTTGCTACTGACGTAGATAAGAATGTAAAGGGTAATATGCAAGCCCTTAATGGACAGATTGATATACTCTTTGATACGCCTAGCTCATCGTTTACAGGCACCACGAAAATACAAAACATCGACAAGGTGTATGTCATTGATGACGAAGAAGAGTATGGAGATGATGAAGAGTTAGATAATTATGTAACCTATGATGCCGATGAATCGGATAGTACCGATGATGAGGATAATTGGGGCGATGAAGATGATTGGGAAAATCCATATATCGAAGAAGCGCCGGCTATCAATATAGCGTTACAAAATGGTGCTGTGTGGCGAGTAACCGGTGACAGCTCGTTGACGAAGTTAGAAAATAGCTCCTTTCTTAATATGAGTGATTACACACATACAGGTACGAGTCTTACCGCAAATAATTTATCCGGAAACGGTGACGGGTTGGTTCTTATGGATCTCGACTGGAACAGCAATGGCGGATTAAAAGAAAAAACGGATAACAGCGATTATATTACCGCTACCGAAAGTGCTACCGGTACTTTCACGTTGTTAAGCGAGCGATCACTGATGCATTTAGAAAATATGGAGATAAATGACCGTTTGTATTTTGCTACGCTGACGAATAGTGATGCGGTTTTCACAAGCTGGATTACACAGCGTAATGTAGCAAAAGGCGGCTTATATGATTATATTATCGGCTTAACTTCTGAAACAACGAATGTAACGGATACGAGTGCAACAACTGATACCGATACTACAATCGATACGACAACAGATTTGGATAGTGCCGCGGATATGACTACAGTAACGGCTAGAGCAGCTACAGATACTATAACGGATTGGTTCTTTGGCACCGTAGAGTATACAGAAAGTCCGATTGTTCCGAGTGGTCGTATCAACTCGCAAATTATGTATGATCTTACAACCGAAGTGGATACGTTGAATAAACGCATGGGTGAAGCACGGTACATGAATACCAATGCTGATGCAGACGGTATTTGGGCTCGCACGTCGTATAATCGCTATGGCCGTGACGCTTATTCCGGCCACAGCAATCGTTTTGAAGTAGGCAAAGATTATGTAATATCTCGTGATGATGGCAGTACGATTCATCAAGGGGCATCGTTTACATATCTTCGCAGCAATGCATCGTTCACTGATGGACGGAACGAATATAACCGTTACACCGGATCGTTCTATCATACTTGGTTAGGTAATAATGGCCATTATCTGGATGTGGTAGCTCGTGTCGGCAAATTAAACGGTGATAGTCGTACATTCTTAGTGAATGGCGATGAATCACGGAGCTCCTTTGGTACTTGGTATCAACAGGGCAGTGTAGAATATGGCCGTAACTTCAACCTTAAAAACGGTTGGTATCTTGAACCTCAGGCGCAGTTACAATACACCCATATGAATAGTAAATCGTACATCAGCAATGACGGCATCAATCATCAATTGGACAGCGTGAACAGTTTTATCAGCCGCTTAGGTTTCCGTTTGGGCCGTAATATTGATGATAAAACATCGTGGTACATTAAAGGCGATGTATTCCATGAATTTGCCGGTGACGGCGGTATTACCTTTATATCCGCTGACGGTTTAGAACGCATTGATTACAATCGTGACGGCAAAGAAACTTGGTATGATTTAGGTGTCGGGTTACAGGCTGAATTAAGCCATGATAGAAGTCTCTGGTTCGAATTTGAACGCAAGTTTAGCGGCTCCTATTCAAATGCTTGGGAAATTAACGGCGGTATGTCGTGGAAGTTCTAGGTGATAGACTGTATAGTATAAATTTGAATAAGTGATTTAAGTAATAGTAAGGCCTCCGATGATGTTGAAAAGACATCATGGGAGGCCTTTTTGCTGTCTGAAGTGATATCAATAATTGAAAGTTATTATTATAATAATAAAAAATCGTAAAATTTCAAACTAATTGATTTTTAAAGATAAATTCTCTAGAGCATTTTATAAATCTGTGGTACTATAATTGGAGCATAAGTGTTTTTACGAAATTTTTACTTAAATTTTAAAGAAAATATACAAGGTTCATAGTATAATCAAATGCGACAAATAAATAAGACACAATATTGTTCCTGTGTTAGAATATTTTCACCACAAAAAATTCGCAAAGGAACGATATCATGTCTTACGATTATTCTAACACACAAAAAAGAACTTTCAAACATCTTACGCCAATTCAACGGGGCAAAATTGAAGCACTTCTTAAGCAAAAGGTTTCAGTGGCTGCTATTGCCATTGAATTGAAGGTACATCGTTCTACTATCTATCGCGAGATAAAACGCGGTACTGTAGAACAATTAGATTCTAATTTAAAGAAACACACAAAGTATTTCGCTGAAACAGGCCAAATAGTTTATGAAAAGAACCGGATTAACTCAAGACCACCATTGAAGTTACTTAATGCATACGATTTTGTCAGCTATGCCGATAACCTGATGTTAAAGCATTTGTGGTCTTCTAATATGGTTTGTGGTCGAGCAAAACTTGAAGGTATCTTTTCAAAGATGGTTTGTGCTAAGACTCTATACAACTATATTGATCAGGGGCTTTTAAAAACCAAAAACATAGATCTTGCTAATCGTGTATCACGTAAAACAAAGCAAATCAGAGTACGCAACAATCGAAAAGTCCTTGGGAAAAGCATCGAAATGCGCGATATAACGCGTGAAGAATTTGGACACTGGGAAATAGATACCGTAATTGGTAAACGAGGCGCTGAACCGGTTTTACTCACCTTAGATGAACGTAAAACACGAAAACGTCATATAATTAAAATCGCTAGCAAGACAAGCGAAGCTGTAAGAGCTGGTCTCCAACAAATTATAGCTAGTTATGGTGATTTAGGTCCTAGCGTCTTTAAAACGATTACATCTGATAACGGTAATGAGTTTTCTGCTTTAACCCTAGATTTTCCTACAATTGATGTGTATTACTGTCATCCATATGCTTCGTTTGAACGCGGCACTAATGAAAAGCACAACTCACTTATTAGACGTTTTATCCCTAAAGGAAGGTCTATGAATAGCTATTCTCCCGAAGCCATTGAACACATTGAAAATTGGATTAACGATTTACCTAGAGAGATATTTGGCTTTGTTACAGCTAAAGAAGAATTTACACAGGAACTAGAATTATTAAACATATAAATTCGTGATTAAAATTTTGTCGCATTTGATATTGCAATTAGCAAAGAAAATATACAAGGTTATCAAGCGTTAATAAATATTGATAATTACAGTCAAAAAATATTTAATAGATAGCAACACAATATAGAAAGGGGAGAGGGACGTTGGATATAAACTCAGTATATTTAGCCCCTGGCTTATACTTCTTTTCTTATTTTTATTATTTAAGTGTGTCTCATGGATTGGGAAATAAGGCCACATTTTTACAATTGCGTCGTTTTTTACCCTGTGCGATTGTAGCCGTACTTCCTATTATGATGGGGCAAGTACCACTGACAGCCCCTTATTTGAGCACCAGTTTACTTACGGGATTCCTCTGGATTACGACGTATCCGTTATTATATTTCATTACATACCGTAAGAGTTCAACAGACTTCGGTTTTCACTTTGATCCCGTGTTTGGCATGTACATTATCGGCTGGATGATGAGTTTGAAGTTATTGGTAATATCTTTAAACTTGTTACCGAATGTATTCATGCCGGTGTTGGCAACGGTTGAGTTTCTAATTTTTATGATTCCGTTTGCTCAATGGGTCTATTACTACCTGTATCGGACCTGTGTGACCGAAGATGGGATGATGATGATACAGGAAACTCATTATAATGAGATTATTGAGTATTTTAAGTCGTTTTCCGTTGGGTTTAACATTATAACCTTTGCCTTAGTAGCAGGGCTCTACGCCTTATTTATTTGGGCTAATTTGGAGTATACGAGTGTGATGCTGGCCTTATGGCAAATTATCTTTTTGGCCGGCCTTAGCCTAGTTCTTGGCATTTATTTGTGGAAAAAACGCAAGGGTGTTTTCATTCGTACGGGTATTGTGGAATTATATTTTGATATTAAAGAATACTTTGAAACCACGATGTTGTATCAGACGAATATGAAAGAGCGCATTAAGGATTTGGAAGTAACTCCATCGGTGCCTGAATTTAAGGAACCATCCACTATTATTTTAGTCATCGGTGAATCCGCATCGCGTGATTATATGTCGGCATTTACGGATTACGAGCATGAAACAACGCCTTGGCTGTCGGCTAAAAAACAGGATTCCCACTTTATTTTGTACCCTAACAGCTATTCCAGTATTCCTCATACCGTATCTTCTTTGGAGCGCGCTTTAACTGAGTTTAATCAATACAATGATAAACAGTTTTACACTTCGTGTTCCATTATTGATATTGCTCATAAAGCAGGCTATACGACGCATTGGTACAGCAATCAGGGGCACTTGGGCTGTGCTGATACACCAGTAACCTTGGTGGCTAATACATCGGGGACTGCCAAATGGACAAAACAGAATCTCAATGAGGTTCAGTATGATGAAATGCTCTTAGAGTATCTTGATGAAATTGATCCTACTAAAAATAACTTTGTAGTAGTTCATTTAAAGGGAAATCACTTCAATTTTATTAATCGCTATCCGCAAAGCTTTGCCAAATTTAGCGAACCGGGTAAATATGATTTGATTAATAATTATATTGATTCGATTGCCTATACGGACTATATTTTGCAAAAGATTTGGGAATACGGTAAGGAAAAGCTCAATATGCAGGCTATGCTGTATTTTTCCGATCATGCCACGATTCCGGATAAAAGACGTTCACCGGACTTCGGCGGTTTTGGGACCGTGCGCATTCCGATGTTTACGTATTTTTCAGATAATTATATTGAAAAATATCCTGAAACGTATCAAGCCTTATTGGACAATAAAAATAAATACTTCACCAATGACTTGGCCTATGAATTGGTGTGCGGCATTCTCAACATAAAATCTAATCACTATGATGAAACCAATAGCTTAGCATCTCCGTTATATAAATATACCCGCGATATGTTGAAAACGAACTTGGGGCAGCGTAGTCTCAGTGAAGATGTGGATTAGTAGAATATGTAGAGTGTGTAGCGTTAGAGTATGTAGAGTAATAGAGGATTAATAATAGAATAGAAGTCTTATTAAAGAGTTATAGGACAAAAAGTGTGTGTAAAAAGTGCTGTAAACCTAGATAGATACTGGGTTTATAGCACTTTTATCTTTTTTTGACAAAGATAAAGGGTGGACAAAAAGTGTGTGTAAAAACATACGTGAACCCACATAACTACTGACTAAAATGGTATTATATCTTCCTAAATAAAAACATAAATAGGAGGATGATTAATATTAAACAAGTAGTTTGCCCTGATTGTGGTCGAAAATGTATAAAACACGGTATATTGAAATCCGGTTCTCAGCGATGGTTTTGTAAGCACTGTAAAGTCGCTTTCACTAACAAAATTAACACCGATA
>ENA-OQKF01000115-OQKF01000115.1-human-gut-metagenome-genome-assembly--contig:-NODE-115-length-69053-cov-9.313133_pt1 | contig 69053 bp, 72 predicted proteins | sample MGYA00242617_ERZ504784 | MGnify/ENA primary metagenome ERZ504784 (study PRJEB26092, sample SAMD00036364) | human gut metagenome | host: Homo sapiens | study: EMG produced TPA metagenomics assembly of... | reverse complement strand
GGAAACCTCGACGGTCTCTACTTTGCCGCCTACGATTTCCGTCGCCTCGTTAGGTTCTTGCTCGTTGGATTCCTGCTCCATGCACCGCCTCGCCGATTACCTGCTCATTGCCATGTATTGCCATGCCGATTATTGCGATGCCTATCTTAGCGTGCGTGTTGGGCAAGTACCTGATGCTCCCTGCGGTTTCGCGCGCTGATTGGATACAGACAGGCTACTGCTACTGCCCGTCTGCATCCGGCGACTTGTCCGCCGCTGTATCCGTCTGTTCCTCAGGCAACGTATTGGCAGCCTGTTCCTTACGCCGCCTGCCGTGCAGCAGGGCCTCGAGCATGTCGACCTGACGCTCCAGTTCGTCGATACGACGTACCTGCTGCGAAATCAGCAAGTCGCGTAGGTCATTGTTCTGCTCTTTGCGGGAGACGGGGAAGATGATGGCGCGACGTTCGGGCGATACGTGGAAATCGGATTCGCTGCCGGTACCAGCCGGAAGTGACGATTCCGCCGAGTCGCGCCAAGCTCTCGCTGCTCGCGCACTCTCCGGAATGTTTGGTGCGCCCGCGGCTCCCGAGCGGAAAAGCTCCGAATCTGAAGCCCCCCCCCCAGCTTATTTTCCACGCCGGCTTTGGCATTGCCGGAGTTCAGGATTTCGTCTTGCGATTCACGCCAGCGGGCAAGGCAACGTTCGATGCGCTTGTACCCGATTAGAGCCGGATCCAATCCGGCTTCACGGAACATGCGCACGGGTGAGGCACCTTCGTTGTAGTGGACTACACAGTAACGCTTGAAATCATCGGTATAGGTGATGCGCTTCGCCGTGGCTTCCGCCACTGCCGGCAACGACTTCAGATACTTGATCTCCTCGGGGCTAAAAGTTCCTCCACCACTGGTCATCCTCGTCCCTTACACTCGCTGGAAGGCTCATTGCACACCCCCTTGATTATGGGGTGCATGCCATAGTTCGGGATAGTAATACTTATAATTCGTACATGCCTAACCCCTAGTAGGGTCGTTTTTATCCCCGCTTAAGTGGAGCTTAAGTAGTGGCTGGACGGCAACTGAACGATAATCAGCCCACGAATGGGGTATACAGACCCATCCTTCACCCCCCCCTATGATTGTGTCCGCTTGGCGATTGTTACCGAGCCTGCGTGAAACGTTTGTTGTGGCGAAACACAAGTTATTTTCGATGCCCGGCCCCATTACATTCAAATCAAAATGCCATACATTGCCCATAAGATTCGGAGATGGCCTACAAGTCATCCGTATGAAATGCCGCCAATATGACAAATGGCCGATCTGAATAATCAGATCGGCCATTGTTATAGCTGCTCAGTCATAAGCAGCAGTCAAGCTCACGCGTTGAGAGCGCGCTTGGTGGAACGGGACTTGACGAACACGGTCACCGCGGCACCCGCGATCAGCAGACCGATCACGGAGAACAGCATGGTTCCGGCGGCACCGGTGAGCGGCAGCTGGGTGATGTTCTTGACGTTGGTGACCTGGAAGGTGCCCTTGTTGTCCTTGGACAGGTTCCAGGCATCCTTACCAGCGAAGGTGGCAGCAGCATCTGCGGTTGCACCGGTAGTGATCGTGAACTTGCCAACGAAGGTGCCGTTGTAGCCAGTCGGGACCTTCGTCTCAATCACGGTGTAGGTGGTGTTGAGCTTAAGACCGTTCAGAGTGTACTTACCCTCAGCGTTGGATTGCAGTGTGTCCGTGGCGCCTTCAGGGTAAGTGCCATCAGCATTGGCGGTCGGCAGAGAATACGCACCGTTAGAGCCATTGAACTTAAGCGGAGTCTTCGCTTTGAGCTCGTCAGCGGACAGACCGCTAACATCGCCTTCGTACACTTGGAACTCAGCACCAGTCAGAGCAGCAGCGTTCTTGTCGACTTTCTGCCAAGTCACGGCACCAGCCTTGGTGGTTTCTTCCTTGCTGCTCTTCAGGTCGACAACGCCGGCAGCGGCGAGAACGCCAGTGGCGTTGTTCACGGACGGCGCGGCGCCCGTGATAGCAGTGCCAGCGAGAATCGGAGCATTGCCATTCCACACGAGCTTGTGAGTGTCATTATCTTCGACGACCAGCTTTCCACTCTGGTCGACAATCAAGTACAGACCACCCTCAGCGAAGGTGAAGGTCTGGGTCTTGCCACCGTTAGAAGCCGTCGGGGTAATGTCCGTGACAGCCAGATCCTTAAGCGCGTTCACAAAAGCGGTGGTCTGCGCGGCGGTCAGGGTAGTGTTGCCCAGCCAGGCCCACTCGTTCAGGGAATCACCCTTGGTCTGGTCGTTGTAACCAGCAGCAGCGAAAGCAGCATCCACTGCCTCACCGGAGACCAAACCCTCCAGCTCAACGCCAGTGTTGCCATCAGACACATACTTGGCGAGCTCAACGTACTTGAACATGCGCAGGTTAGCCTGCAGGTCAGCGGTGTCAACCGGCTTGGTGTAGAACTGGTTTGCATCCGTGGCGTTGACTGTGATAGTCGTGCTGGAGATGTTGGCCTCAGCCGCGTTGGCGGTGGTGGCGCCGAAGGCCATGCCACCGAGCAGGGTGGCCGCAGCAGCGACACCCGCGAAAAGCTTCCTCAACTTCATGAGAAACCCTCTCTTCCTTATTGTGATTGATTTTCTTGCAATCGCGGAGGCTGCAGACCCACAGCAGGGCCTCCGTGATCCGCAAATCCTTATTGTTTTTTCGGGGAGGGAAGCCTTCATCGACTCCCCTCAGTCCGCCTTCGGCGGCCAGCTCCCCTCAGCGAGGGAAGCCAAAACCACCTCAAGTTTCTTGAAATCAGACCAGCTGACGCTTACGCCAGACCGTGTAGCCCGCAGCAGCCAGCAGGGCCAGCAGGGCCAGGCCACCGCCGAACACCATCCAGTCACGACCAGTCGTGCCACCGGTCAGCGGCAGACTGGAGATAGCCACATACTTGTTCGTGAACTGTGCCGACTCCGTATTCGTTCGGTCGGAATCGTTCTCGCCGTACTCGTAAGAGACAACGGCATCCGTCCTGGAGACCGTGACCTTGACGGTCACCTTATCGTTGTCATACTTCCAACCGGCAGCAGGCTTTTCGGTGTCCTCCGAAGCCTCGAACGTGTAGACCAAATTGTCAGCACCGGTCGGAACCCTGAACTTCAGGTCCCCATTGCCGAAGCCAACCGTCGCGCTCGCGCCGCTAGCAGTCAATTCGTCCTTGGACACAGTCGTAGTCAGTCCATTGTTGGCCAAGCCGGTAACGTCAGCGCACTTACCAGCATTCGCATCCGTGCTATCCACGCACTTCAGGTTGAAGCCGAAGTCCGAATTAGCAGCATGTCCCTGCACAACCTTCGTCACCTTGACATCCGAAGCGGGCAAGGTCACGTAAGAAGGCGTGTTGGTTACCGTGAAGGCACCGGATTGTGCGGTCAAACCTTGTAGCTTGAGGTCAGTCTTATCAACCTTGGAGTCATAGCCTTCAACCTTGACCTCGGAAACCGAGTATGTGTGCCCCTCAGGGCCGGCAGGCACCGTGAACTCGTGAGTCCAGTTGCCGGCGGCATTCAGAGTTGCTGAACCGTTGGCATAATCCTCGCCGTCCTGCTTGAGCTGGACCTGCACGGAATCATTCGCGTGATTCTCGTTGTCGTCGGACCAAGTCTTCGTCACCGTAATCTTGGAGACCGGAAGGGTGATGGTCGGCTTCTGCGGGTAGGCGGCGGTCTGCGGATCGCTCGTCGTCGTGCCGCCCTGCGAGGAGGTCACCACGGTCTTGTAGTCGACAGTGGCGCTGGAGTTGTCGTTCGTGTAGAAGTTGTTGTCGCCGGAGGCATTGGCATCGTCCTTGTGGTTCTTAACAGCCTCGTCGAACGCAGCCTGCGTCGGCTTGACATTGAAGCTCACCGTGTAGGTGACGCCGTCCTCAAGCGTGTCGTCGTTGGACGTGACCGGCCAAGACACGGTGCCATCAGCCGCAACCGTCGCCTCCGGGGCGTCAGCCCACGCCGTGGTCTGGCCTTTCCGGGTCTTCGTGTACGTGAAGCCCGCGGGCTCTCCATTCTCGGAGGCGCTGTCGGAGCTCACGACCCAGCTGGACAGCCTGTCGTGAATCGTCACGTCGGCATACTCAGCCGTCTTGGTGATCTCCTGATAAATGGACTCGAAGATGTTGTTCAGCTGGCCGGCATCCGTGGCGGCCTTGTAGTAGCTGCTGGTCTCGGCGCGGTCACCGAGGTTGGCGTTCCAAGACTTTCCCCACAAATGCTCACTGCTCGTTGCAGTGGCATCCGGGTAGTTGCTGGAGATGCCGTGCATGTACTTGTTCAGGTTGCTCGAGGTGTCGCCGGGGTTGGCACCGCTGACGACGCCGATCGAGTAGATGGTCGTCCCGGCGTCCTTCAGGCTCTTCGCCTTGTTCACCGCGGTGGCGGCGACGGTGGGGTCAAACCCGCTGCCGTGGTTCGGCTCGCCGTCGGTGAAGAAGATGACGACCTTCTTCGCGTTGGCGCGAGGCTGATACGTTAGCGCCGCCTGGGCGCGGTTGAAGGCGTAGTCGGCGGAGGTCGCGCCGGACGCGCTCAGGCCGTTAACCGTGCTCGTCAGTCCGGAGACGTCGTACGTCAGGTTGCTGACGATCTGCGTGTAGTTGTAGGAGGACCAGCCTTCGCGGTAAAAGTCATTGCCGACGCTGGTCTTCTCGGTGCCGGCGAACTTCACCAGGGCGATGCGGTTCCGCTGGCTCTGGTCGGTAATCTTCGCGTTCTCTGCAGCCGTCGCATTGATGAATTTATTGACCGCGGTCTTGAGCGAGTCAATCTTCGTAGGCTGGTTCCAACCGCTAGCGATCTTTTCGGCCATCGAACCGGACACATCCAACACCAGCACGATGTCGAGTGGCTGGTTCGTCACGATCTCGCCCGTACCCGCGCTCTTCGCACCGGTGACGTTCAACGCCACCGTGTACGTGCCGTCTTCATTGGCGGTAACGGTCTTCTCGCGGGCCGGAGCAGACAACGTCGGATCATCCGGCACGCCGTTTGTTCCCTCGGTGGAAAGAGGAGCAGGCGCGCTGGCGGCCGCCTTCTCATCGGTGGTCTGCGATTGTGTCGTGGAGGCATTCCCATCGTCCGCCATGGCGGTCGCGCTCACACCGGCGACGCCACCGAGCATCGCCACGGCGGCAACGATCGCCACTAACCGTTTGCCTTTCCTGCCCGCCGCGGCCCCTACCGCTGCGAACCATTCTGCAATTCTCTTCATAACCTTGCCTGTCTCTTACGATCACGTACGCCAAAACCCGGCGTTACGCTTATAAGGCGTTACGGTATTAAGCAAAAAGCACGAATGCGTACACCCGGGTAGAGGGAATTTTTTACCCGACACTGAAAAGAACCTTGGAATTTTTGAAAAGTGGCACCCTCGTCATCCACCCTGCGATAACGCACTTTTCTTCTCGACGGGGCGTGCCGGTCCCACCATCTGGGAACTGAGGCGGATTTGCCGCCGCTGCGCGGGGGCCGGAGTTACTGACGACCGTCAGTATGCCACTGCTCCGCATGTGTGCAGTATCACATACCGCTACGCATACACGGAGACATACTACATGCAATTTCTGTGAACGCAAACATACGACTCACCAAGGCCGTGTTCTGTTGCGGGCGGTGGTGTTACGGGCAATGTTGTGGGTAGTACCCTAGCCACAAACCTATATAGTGGAGCGGATGACGGGAATCGAACCCGCGTAATCAGTTTGGAAGACTGATTACGCGAACGCTTCCACGCCTTGCACCACAAGCCTTGTCGCATCTCCAGCCAGCCGAAGTCATGCTATGGTCATGCTACCGGATTGTCTTTTTCCAAACCCCTCATGTGAGGAGTTCTTACGGCCAAGATATCAATAAAACGCCGACCTGCAAAATCTGGTTTGATTAATGATACGCGAAATTCGGCCTTGCCCAGTCCGCAGACCAGGCAAGGCCGAATTGTTCACGGTACTTTGCAGCCAATCTATCGCCCGAAAATATAGCTCATGCCGCGAGAGTGAACTTGGCTTTGAGTGTGCTGGCTCCGATGATGGCACCAGCGAGTACCCCGAGTGCATTGAGCGTGGTGACGATGGCATCGACGTAAGGTAATCCCCACGCCGGGCCGACCGTGCCCACGAAGAGGGCAAGGGCCGGGAACACGAGTGCGGTGAGCCATTTCAAAATGTCGTACAGCTTGTCGGGGATGAGCCATGCAGGGACTGCGGGGTCGTCTCCGGCTGTGAGTTTGGCGATATTCTTGAGCTCGTTTTCGTCGGACATTATTATTCCTTCCTTTGTCGGGAGTGAGGGCCGCGATCGGATTCGCGGCCCTGCCAGGTTCAGTAGTGGATGACGGTGCCGGCTCGCACCAGGTTGGGGTTGCTGATGCCATTGGCGGCGGCCACGCGGGCACTGTCGGCTCCGAAGTGGTTCCACAGGCAGTCGCCCGCGGTGATCACGATGGATCGGCGGCCTGTGTTCGCCGCGCTGTTGCCGTTGGCGCCGCCGAGGCTGAGCTTCTGGCCCGGGTAGATGACGTAGGGGCTTCGGATGCCGTTGAGCGCGGCGATGGTCGTCCACGGCACTCCGGTTCTGGAGCCGATGAGACGGAGGTATTCGCCTCGCTGCACGACCCAGTATCCGCTGCCGTTTCCGGTGCCGCCGTTGCCGCGCAGCCTCTGGTTGACGATGGCCATGACCTCCGCGTACCGGTTGCCGGGCAGCTGGCGGCGGGTCGGGTCGTTGCCATAGTCGCCGCGGATCACTGCGGTGGCCAGCGACTGCGCGTCGCCGACGGGGGCTCCCTGCTGCGGGGTCGGGCTCGGGGTGGCGGGGTTCGCGGCGCTTCCGGCCTTGCTGCCAGCGTAGCGGGCCCAGGTGCCGGCGTCGCCGTAGAACCAGTTGACGTCGATTCTCGATCCGATGCCGGGCACGTTGCCGGAGCTGGAGTACTGCCACGCGGCGGCGAACGGCCAGGGCGAGACGCTGTAGGGCACGGCCCCCGGGTCCCGCAGGGTCTCGCCGGCGTAGCCACGCGGGTAGCCGGCGACCCACAGGCCGTAGTTGCCGTTGGCCACGCTCGTCCAGTCGGTCATCTGGATGACGCTGGCGCTCATGTAGATCATCGGCTTGACGCCCCATGCGGCCTCGACGCGCTGCAGCCAGCGCAAAGCCCACCAGCTCCACGTCTTGTAGGAGCCGGACGGCTCCCAGTCCAACACGGGAATCACCCCGTCATGCATGTAGCCGCGCGTCTGGCTGACGAACCAGTCGGCCTCCGCCTCGGGACTATTGCCCAGGTCGGGGCGGGCGAAATGGTAGACGCCGCGACGGATGCCGTTGGCCTTGAGCGACTGCATGGTGCAGTCGGCTACCGAATCGGTGTACCCGTTGCCTTCCGTGACCTTCACGAACCCGAAGTTGACGCCGGACGCTTTGGCGGTCGCGGCCTGGCCGCTGCCGACGCCGCCCTGCCATTTGCTGATGTCCGTGCCGCTATCCGCGAACGCGACGCCCTGCGCGAACACCAGGGCCATCGCCGTCAGAACCGCGGCCAGCATGGCCGCCAGTCGGCGGCGCGGCTTCGCGTGGCGGGGCTTGCCCCTGTTGAAGGACGCGCTGAGCTGAGAACGGGTTGGAAAATGGCCGCTTTGCCTTGCGGGAGTAGGGCTGAGCGGCTTTTTTCGTTTTAACCAGTTTTAACGGTTTTTAACCTGTTTTTACGGAAAATGTGGGCAAAATGTGGGCAGAAATCGAGCCCGCGAAGCCCTCTGCCACAACGCGAAATCGGCCCCGTCCGGCAGCAGTCAAGCTCTGTGCGAGCTGTCTGCGATGCCGGACGGGGCCGAACTATGTGTGGTTATGCGGCGCGGTCGAGGCGTTGTTTGATGGCGCTGACGCCGATGAGAGCGCCGGCGAGGATGCCGAGCGCGTTGAGCGTGGTCACTATCGCGTCCACGTGAGTCCAGCCCCATGCGGGGCCGACCGTGCCCACGAACAGGGAGAGTGCGGGCAGGACGACCAGTCCGACCCATTTGAGCACGTCGTAGGCCTTGTCCGGGATGAGCCAGGCCGGCGCACTCGTGTCGGTGATGGTGGTTTCGTTGGTTGAGTCAGTCATTTGTTTCTCCAAATATATGGATGAGGTGATACCGGCCGGCACCGTCGTTCGGGCGCCGGCCGGTATCGGTTTCAGTAGTGCAGGATCTCGCTAGGGTAGATCAGGCTGGGATTGCCGCTCCGGTATCCGGTGAGCTGGGTCCAGTTGATGCCGAGCCGCGCGCCGATGCCGGACAGGGTGTCGCCCGGCCGCACTGTCACCGTGCGGCCGCCGTTGCCGGCGGAAGCGGCGCCGCCGTTGTGGCAGACGGTATCGCCGGGGAACACGCGGTTCGGATTGCCGCTCGGGACGCTGACGTTCCACCAGTCGGGCCAGAACATCGAGACGTACTGGCCGGACTGGATGACGCGGCAGTCCGGACCGCAGGAGCCGGTGGACGGCTGCGGCGTCGGTTCTGGCGCAGGTTCGGGCGCTGGCGTCGGGTTGACGGTGCCGTCGGGTCGGCTGCCGGCGTACGCGTACCAGGTCTCCAGATCGCCGTACACGACGCTCAGGTCGAGGTTGCCGGACCAGCCGTTGACGTGTCCGGAGCTGGTGTACTGCCAGGCGACCGCGAACGGCCAGTTCTGCAGCACCGGCTGCCGGCTCGGCGGGTTGAACCCGTAGATCGGCGTGTAGCCGAGCGTGTACGCCGCGACCCACAGTCCGACGTTCCGCTCCACCAGCGGTCTCCAGTCGTAGGAGTTCTCGGTGGACTGGTTCATGTAGATGATCGGGATGGTGTCCCAGCGTGCGCGTACGGCGTCGACCCACTGCGCGGCCCATTCGACGTTCCACGGCTGTGAGGGCTCCCAGTCGAGGATCGGGACGATGCCCTTGCCGATGTACCCCTCGGTGTTGCGGTTGAACCATGCGGCCTCGGCCTGCGGGCTGTTGGCCGTGTTCGCGAAGTGGTACACGCCCACGCCCTGGCCGGCAGCGAGCGCCTGCTGGACCACGCGGTCGCAGTCCGGGTTCACGTAGTTCGTGCTTTCGGTGGCCTTGGCGACAACGATCTGCGCGCCGGTGGTGGTCACGTTGATGCCCGTCTGCCACGAGCTCACGTCGATCATGTCCGCGGCGAGCGCGGATGCGGGCGACAGGCCCAGCAGGACGGCCGCGAGCAGGGCGATCACGCGGATGATGATGTTCGGACGGTTCCTGTTACGGACCAATATCCTCTCCTTTCGTTCATTGGATATGACGAGGCCCCGGCCGGATGATCCCGGACCGGGGCCAAACCTGTTTATGCGGCGTCGCTTCCTACCAGCGGTCGTCGCCGCCATGGACCACGAGCCACACGGCGATCACGAGCAGGGACACGACGATGACGGGAACGTTCACGGTTCCTCCCTTCTGAGTTCGCGTATCTCCTCGCGCAACTGCAGGTGCTCGCGCTCCGAGTTCGAGATGCGTTCGTTCACCGTCTTGAACTCGCCGTTCATGTCCGCGCGCAGCGCGTCGATCGCGTCCATGACCTTCTCGTGCTTCTCGTCCATGTCCACGCGCAACGGCGCCTGATGGTCGTTCGTGATCTCACACTTCGTGGCCAACTGCTGGTCACGCAGCCCGCGGATCTGCCGCGACTGGATCACCGCCACTATGACCGTGGCCAGACTCGGCACCACCGCGATCAGGATCACCGCCCACAACGGGGTACCGGCTGGCGGATTCATAGGCTGTCCTTTCAACGTATATGCTCGGGGTATGGGCAACAGGTTCTGCAGGATTTGCGGCGAACACAAACCGCTGACGCTCGAGCACATCCCTCCCCGGTCCACGGGCAACGACCATGTGGTGGTCGTGCATCGTGGGGATGAGGCGGTGCTGCACTCGTTGTTCGACATGGAGGTCCGGGACGACGACGGGTACAGGCAGTCACACGGGATGACGTTCAAGACGCTGTGCGAGGACTGCAACGAGTATCTCGGCGACAATTACGTGGAAACGTTCAAAGGCCTGTACCTGGATTTCGCCCATGAATCCGGCGACATCCTCGACGGGCTCGACCGTGACCGGGACGAGTTCGAGACCGCCGGCGTGGAGCGATACTGCGAATTTGACTTAGGCGAGGGGTTCCGTTCCCTGGCGTTCGTCAAGCAGGTGGTGTCGAACTTCTGCGCCACGACGGCGCCGGGTAGCATGCTCGACTGCAAGGACTTCCTGCTCGACAGGGAAAGCACGTCGCTGCCCGCGCGTTACCGGCTGCATATGGTCGTCCTTCCGAAGCTTGACGGGGAGAGCGTGTTCTCCGGGTGGATGCGGGTCCTGTTCGACGACGGGACGTTCTGCGACATGGCGTTCATCCGCATGCCACCGTTCGGTTTCGTGCTCTACGACACGGTATCCAGCACCTATCTGCCCGACCGCGCGGGCGACATCACGCCCATGTCCCGCATGGGCTGGGACCTGACCGGGAGAATCACCCTCGTCCTCCCGACGGTCACGGGAAGGAACGCGTCGAGACCTTACCTGTGGGGCCGGTACCAGAACGCCGTGTGACGGGACGCGCCCCGCCTATCGGTCGGGTTCGTCGAGCGGGAAGCTGCCCATGAGCCGGATCCATCCCTCGTTGCTCCGGATGGCGCCGGGGTCGATGGCGATTCTCCCGTACGCGTCGATCTTCCAGCACCGGTCGACGCGGTCCATGATCTTCGCGGTCACGTCGACATCGACCCGGCATCACCACCTCCACGAGGTACACGATACTTCCTTACAGGGTTCTGAGGAAGTGTTCGATGATGGTGCTCCGGTATTCGTGGGCCTTCTCGTTGGGATGAGCATCGGAAGCCGCGAAAGCCTTTTGTCTAAGCTCTGTTGCTTTACTCGATACCGACCCAGAAGGAAGACGACCTTGAAGACCCATGGGAATACGCGGGTCTCCCTTCAGATCAAGATATGGAATCCCCCACCACTCCGCGATTTCCACCAATGTGTCATGCATCGTCTGTGACGTCCATGCATCCGCGATTATAATGCCGATTTTGGCGTAGGGCATATTCGTAATCAGATATTCCAATGAGAAATTCCATGCCCCCCATAACGTATCGAGTTCCGTTGATTCTTTGGTTCCGATATGATCCGGAATCCTCGACTCCTCGTTTAGACCATAACATAACGTAATGTAATCGGCATCTGTCGGAACTTCCTTGTACCGATACTGACAGAAGTTGTTGGATGCGACACCAGTACTCATGGTTGTTCCGGCAATAGCCAGATTTACATACGTCATATTGTTACGATCGGCAATGAATTTACCATATGGATGGTGGTTATTGGAACCGATCTCCGCAGAGAAGCTGTCGCCGCAGATCACGTATTTCTTTCCGTACAGGACGTTCGATGCATCGGCCGCCACGGCCCTGGAATCGATGTAGTCGCCGAGTGCCACCGGAGCCGTCGAGACGACCTGGAATTTGTTCGCATCCGGAACGATGTATCCCAAGAACCCGAACCGTATGTACGCGCCACCGATCCTCCTGCACTCGCGCAGGGGCACGGTAAATTCCACGCTCGTGATTTTACTCGTGTCCTCGTTGTCGCCGAGGATGCGGATGAATTCGTAGTCGCGATTGTAGAGCGCGGCGGCGCGCGACTCATACGCCACCATGGTCCTCACGGTGATGTACGTGTCTCCGAGCAGGTCGAGGTCGATGTAGTCGGACGTGTACCCAGAGTCAAATGGGGTGGCACCGCCCGATGAGTTCAGGAACGCGCCGGACGTCATCTCGTCGTACCTCGGGCTCAGCACGGTCTCGTCGCCGAGGAGAAAGCCACGCCCGTACACCAGGCCTTCCACGTCGGACAGGACGCCGCCGACGGCGTCCGACACCCTGCCGACGGCGTCCGACACCCTGCCGACGTTAAGCGCGGTCGCGTACCTGCCGTCCAGCATCCACCGTATGGCCTCGCCGTCCTTCTCGCGCAGCGACAGCGTGACGTCCGAGGTTGAATCCGTCCATGCGAACGACTGGGCACGCATGTACGAGGCGCCATCCGGCACTTGGAACACGTACTCCCCGTTGAGGTTATCGGTTCTAACGCTCCCGACATTGCGCATCAGCGAATCGTAGAAGAATACGAACGGCGCGCCGTTGGCCGATCCCGTGTACACGTACTCCTCGCCGGCCGACGCCATGACCACGTCGGTCACGTAGCATAGGACCCCGTCGACGGTTTTGTATCCTATGCCGCTGTCGTGCAGTACCTCGCCCCTGTGTAATATGACGCGCACGCCCGACACGCCCGACGCCGACGCCTCGCTCACCGAAACACACAATCGCGCCTGCGCCCTGACTGCCTCGCCGGCCGACCCGTACGTTGTCCCGTCCGCGCCCACGCGCACGTCCCTCAACTCGGTTCCCACGTCCCCGCCATCCGACCCGGACGCGACGACCGCGTCCAAACGGGACGACAGGGCGTTCAGACGGTCACGCATGTCCCCGGCCAGTTCGGAGGCCGCCGTGCGACCCGCCTCCAAACCCGCCGCGCCGCCCGCCGACCGCGCGGCGACGACCACATCCGAAGATGCGGGCATGGTCGCCTCGATGATGTCGACTATCTGCTCAGCCATACCAGATCCTTTCCGTTAGTAGTTCAATCCGACAGGACGTAATAGCCCCAGCCCAACGTGCGCTTCGTCCCGCCGTCCGGCGACGTGACCGTGACCTTCCACTGACCGCACCGGCGCGACGCCCACACCGCGTCCGCGAACGCCGAAGGCGGGATGTCCGCAATCGCATACCCGTCCGATGTCATCTCCCCGCACGCACGCGAATACCACAACTCCGAACCATCCGGACTGCGCAGTTCGACCACGCCGCTCCACGAGCTCAGATCCACCGCCTTCACGGTCCCGTCCGGATACCTCTGCCGCCACCGGCCACCCAAACGCTCGCTGTCGCCACGCACGAGGCGAACGTCGAGCGGTTTCACACGCTTGCCGTACACGCCGTTCATATGCTTCCTCCCCTCACTGATCCGCTCATCCGGTGACCGTGCCCTTGTTCTCCAATGCGGTCACGCGCTGGTCGAGCTTTGACAACTGGTCCTTGAGCCACACCTGGTTCTCGTAGAGCGTGTGCTGGATCTGGTCGACGCGGCCGTCCGTGGCCGCGAGGCTGCTCGTGATGGCCTTCAACTGGTTGACCGTGCTGCCCTGATCGTCCACGATGGATTTGAGGGTCTTCTGCTGTTCGGCAAGCTGTTCCTGCGCGGTCTTCAGTTCGGCCTGCTGCCATTCGAGTTGCTTCTGCTGTTCGGCAAGCTGCCGTTGCTGCTCGCCGATCTGTTCCTGTTGCTGCTGCAGTATGACCTGCTGCAGGCCCTGTGCCTGGGTGAGTTCGTCGAGTTTCGAGGTCAGTTGGGTCAGTTCGGTGCCGGTGGGCCGGTTCGCCTCTTTCTTCGATGCCTCGCGTTTGCGTTGCGCGTTGACCTGACGGGAGGCCCAGTCGGCGCCCGGCGACGAGTACACGCGGGTCAGATCGGTGACCGGCGTATCCAAGGGTTCGCCCTTGTCCTCATCAACGCTCGTGACGACGGCCTGGGCGAGGAGCCTCATGCCTTCGTCGTTTGGGTTGATGCCGGTGGCGTGCATGTCCGGATCGGAGCCGCAGATGGCGCGCATGTTGCGGATGACGAGCGCATCGGCCGAGGTGCCCGCGAGGGTGATCGCGGTGAGCACATGCCCCTGTCGCGCGATCGCCTCGGCATCAGTGGCATCGGGGATGCAGCCGGGACCTACGCCCACGACGATGCGCGCCACGGGAAACAGCCTCTTGGCTTTGGCGATCGTGTCCGCGACCGCCTGCCGCATGTTGGCCAATGACTCGTAGGAGTCGGTCAATCCGGCCATCAGGAACACGTAGCCGACCTGATCATGTGGATAGCCGGCATCCGCGTTGGCCGCGTCGAGCTGCATACTGATGGTGTTGCCGTCGATCAGGTATCCGGCGTTGGTTTTCGCGTAGTTGTGTTCGGTCAGGTTCAGTTCGCCGCTGGCCAGCGTGCTGTACCGTTTCGCCGTCGCCCTGGCACCAGTGCCCTGGGTGACGCTGTCGCCGCACCATACGGCGTGCGTTCCCGCCGGTATGGCGCGGGTCTGGTTGATTCCGCTCACGTCTCGTTCCTTTCCTGGGCCTGCAGGGTGAGCCAGTCGCTGTCTGCCGAGCCGCTCAGGTCGGTGATCTTCAGTCTGAGCAACCGGGAGCCGAGGTGGTCGTCCTCGACGCGCAGGTCGGCATGGTCGCCGACTTTCACATGGTGTTCCTCACCGACCTTGACCTTGTAGGTTTCCGCGGGGAACGCGCCCTGGGCGAGGTCTCCCAATGCGTGGGCCTGCAGCGTCTTCAAATCGCTGACCGTGGTGTGCGTGGTATCCGCGGACTGGCAGAACAGGTAACCCTGGTCGGTGAGCCGGGCGGCGGTGCGCCGGCACATGAGGGTCTTGTCGCCGTCCTTGCCGCCGGTGAGCCACGCCTGCGAGGTCATCGACCCGCCGGCCCCAGCCACCGAGGAGAGGATGACGCGCTGGCCGGGTATCACCGCGTTCCACTGGTGCGTTGAATCAATGAGCTCGTTTCCGGCATGCAGGTCGAATATGAGACTCCCGTCGGGTTTGACACGCGGGTCGAAACGTATCTCGATGCCGTGTTCGAGGCTTGTCAGGTCGAGGATCCGGTCGGCGCAGGTGGCCAGATCCCACGCGTAGTAGGTGCGGGTCCTGTCGCCACCGGTCGTCGCGGGCAAGCCGATGGGCAGGCTGCCCCATTGCATGGCCTCGGCGGTCAATCCGCGTGCGATGTCCGCGTAGCTGCCTTTCAGGGTGAGGTCCATGTCTCCGGCGGGGTGTTTCTCGTCGAGGAGCATGCTCCCGTCGCGCCACGAGTCCTTGAGCGCATGGTTGATGACGAGTCGTTTGGTCAGCAGGGTCAGGCCGCCGCCCACAGTGAGCTTCAGGCTCCGGTTCTCGGCATCCCACTCCCAGTCCGTCAACGGGCCCGCATGCACCACTTCGAAACCGCCATTGGTGGCGCGTTGCAACGCGATCAGCGCCTTCCAGCAGCGCAGGGATTCGAACAGTCCGAGTCTGGCGGCGGTCCGCGTGTAGTCGACGGTCACGTTCATGGATCCCGGCTGGTTCAATGATTCCGTCCAGTCGGCCGCCGTGTAGGGCAGCCGGTAGAGATGCCGGCCGGTGACCGGCTCGTACACATGCACCGTCAACGGGGCAAACTGTGATGCCATGAGGTCACCTCCATGCCGGTCGAACGATCATCAACACCGCTCCCCCGCCGACGACGACGGCCGATACGACGGCGCCGCCCGACGGGATCTGGAATGCGTCGTCATAGGTGACAATGCCCGCGCTGGGTATCATGTCCCGGAAATCCAATGCCAGATTCTGCGCATCGCCCTGCCATTGCACGCGATGCCCGGCATACGACAACGTCAGCGAGGTCGCATGCCCCGATATCCTCACGCTCGGCCACGTGGCCGCCGTGCCGGGGTTCTGGCAGCGGATCACGCCGCCTGATGTCGTGTAGGTGACCGGCTGCCCGTATTTCAGCGGGTCGGGGCAGGTGATGACCAGGCCGAATTCGAAGCCCTGTTCCTTCCATCGCATGGTGGGTTCGGGGTCGGCGGCGAGCATGCCGGTGAGTTGGCGTGTTCCTGCGGCGGTTTCCTCGATGATGGTCAGGGGTTTGCCGAACAGGGCGTTGATGCGGTCGCGTTCCTGTGCGGCTTCGGCGCTCGATAGGCCTCTGATTACGCAGTCGAGGCTTATCGAGCGTGGTTTCTGGGTGATGCGGCTGGGCCAGTAGTCGCCGTCCTGTTGCGGGATCGATGTGGTGGATTCTTTCATGCCGGGGGTGCCGAACAGGCCGGTGATGCCGTTCTTCTTGATGGCGTGGATGTGGTGTTTCCACCGGTAGTCGTCGCGCAGCGGGATGGTGTCGGTATCGGTGACGATGGTGATCCGGGTCACTGGCTACTCTCCTCCCCAGCCGCTTGCCGCGGCCTTGGTGCGCAGGTCGAATTCGTTGAATATGTCCGCGCTGTTCATGCCGTGCGCGTCGATGGACACGTTCACCGTGTTCCCCTCCAGCGTCCGCTGGCCGGCGGTGTTCTGCGCGGTGCCGGCTGGGTTGGTGACGGTGGCGGGTTTGACGCTCCGGTAGGCGAGTTCGACGCCGTTGGCGGCGGCTTGGGCACGCTGCATGGCGGCTTGTATCGCCTGTTCGGCCTTGCCCGCGTTGTCCGTGACGCCCTGGGCGAGCCCTTCCACGATGGCCTGGCCGGAATAGGTGGTCCATCCGCGTCCGCTGAACGGGCCGCGTTTGGCCGGCGAATGCGGGATGAACGAGCTGATCTTGTCCATCACCCATCCGATGGCATCGCCTGCGGCGTTGATCATCGACATGATGCCGTCGATCAGCCCCTGGATGATGGCCTTGCCGGCATTCCGCAGCCAGGTGCCCGCGCCGGCGAGCGCCCCGAGGATGATGTCCTTGATGCCGGAGACGATGCCGCCGAGGGCTTGGACTGCTCCTGAGACGACTTGTTTGAAGCCTTCCCAGACTTGTGTCCAGTTGCCGTTGAGGATTCCGGCGATCATGTTGATGACGCCGCTGATGATGTTGACGAGGCCTTGTACGACGGTGCCGATCGAGTTGATGACGCCGGTGATGTACGGGAGGGTCGCCTGGATGGCGGGTAGCAGGGTCGCTTGGATGAATCCGATGATCGTGGTGATGATGCCGCCGACCACTGGTGCCATCTGGGTGACGGCGTCCATGATCGGTGTGAGTACGGTCGGGATGATCGGCATGAGGGTGGCGATGACCTGGCCGATGACGGGGATCAGTGCCGCGACGAATCCGGTGACGGCGGGCATGATTTGTTGGATCATGCCGCCGATCGCGGTAACCATCTGGTCGAATGTGGGTTTCAATCCGTCGAGGATGGTTTTGAACTGTTCGAGCAGCGGGTTGAGGGTCGCTCGGAATACCGATTGCAGTTGTGGGCTGGTGGCGATGAGTGCGCCGAGGCCTGCGGTCAGTATGCCGAGTGGGCCGCCGAGCATGGCCAGTGGTCCGCTCAATCCTCCGAGCAGTCCGCCGAGCAGCGGGATCTTGGATAATAGTGGTGCGATGCCGCCGGCTCCCAGTGCGAGGAATGCGGCGCCGATCGGTGCGAGCACGGTTTTGAACTGGCTTGCCAGGTCGGTGATCTTGCCGATGGCCTGTTGGATGGGCTCGGGCAGGAGTTTGGTGATTTCGCCGAACATGCTGGGCAGCGAGGCGATCAGGCTTTTGACGATGAGACCGATGCGGGGAGCGACGTTCTTGATGACGGTGCCGATACTGGTGACGAGCTGGTTGGTGAGCTTGCCCATGTCGGCGTTGTCTTTGCCGAGTTCGGTGAGCCAGTTCTGCCATGCCGCCTTCATGCTGCCGACGGAGCCCTCGATGGTGGTCGCGGCTTCGTCGAAAGTAGTGCCGGTGATGCCGAGGTTGTTCTGGACCTCGTGGATGGCCTGCACGACGTCGCTGAATTTGTCGACGCTCAGGTCGCCGGCCTGCCCGTTGGCCTCGCGCAGTTTGTTGGCGTCCGAGATGAGGCGTTCCATCTCGGTCTTGGTGCCGCCGTAGCCCAACTTCAAATTGTCGAGCATCTGGTAGTTGCCGCGAGCCAATGACTGGTAGGTTTGCTGGATGCTGCCGAGGTCGGTGCCCATCTTGTTGGCGTTGTCCGACATGTCGACCATGGCGGTGTTGCCGAGTTCGGCGGCCTTGGCGGTGTCACCGCCCAGCGAGCTGATCAGCGAGGCGCTGAAGCTGGTGATCTGCGCCATGTAGTCGTTCGCGGATACGCCGGCGTTCTTGTACGCGTCGGCGGCGAAAGCCTGCACGGTCTTGGACGAATCCTTGAACAGGGTGTCGATGCCGCCGACCGACTGCTGGTAGCTGGAGAACGCGCCGACCGCGCTTTTGCCCACCCCTATCAATGCGGTGCCGAGCGCGCCCACGCCTGCGGCCAAGCCACCGACGCTGAGCGTGGCCAAGCCCTTGACGGAGTCGCCCACGCTCGACAGTTTCGCCTTAATGTCGGCGCCGACCGCGCTGAACGCGCCTTTGATGCCGTTGGCTGCACTCGACGCTATGGGGGCGATCTTGCCGAATACGTTGCCGACCGCGCTGCCCACGGGGGCGAGGTATCCGCCGATCGCACCGCCCACCGTCTTGAACGGAGAGGCGATGGTGCCGGCGAACTTGCCGATGGCGGCCCTGGCGGGAGCGAACCGTTGGTTGAGACCGTAGGAGATGTCGGTGCCAAGCTGCTTGGCGATCGCAGCACCGTTCTTGAACGGCGTGGCGATCATGCCGCCCCATTTGCCGACCGTGCCGGTGATGGTGCCGGTCAGCTTATGGACAGCGCCGCCGATCCTGCCCATGACGCCCGCACCATCGAGCATGGCCATGTCGGCGTTGACCCAACCGGCGCGGAACTTGCTCAACCCGCTGGTAATCGGACCGCTGATCGCGCCGGCGAGACTGCCGAACGCTCCGGCCAACCCGGTGGCATTATCCTTGCCTGCATCCAGATCCCGGAATCCCATCTTGAATCGCGCGAACATGCTCTGGTTCGCGGTGGCGAGCGCTTTGGCTTGTGTTTCCGCGTCTTTTTGGACGGTGGAGAGGGTTTCCTGGGCGGATTTGAGGTTGCCGGTGGCTGCGGCGAGTTCGACGTCTGCGAGTTTGACACGTTCGCGTGCCGCGGCGAGTCGCTGGGATGCGGCGGCTGCCTGGGCGCTGTCGGCGCCGTGCTGTTTGACCGCGTTCGCGTATGCGTTTTCGGCCTGGATGGCCGCTGCGGTGGTGGTCTGCTGCTTGATCCTCGCTTTGGAGACCGCAGCGGAGGCGGAGGCGATGTCTTTGGAGAGTTGCTTGACCTGGTCGCCGCCGACGTTCTTCATAGCGTCCTTGGCGGTGGTGCCGAGTTCCTTGCCGAGCTGCTTGCCGGCTTTCGCACCGGTACCTTTGAGGGAGTCGGCGAAGCCTTTGGCGCCTTCGCGTCCGGAGCCCGCCATCTCGCTTTTGACGGATTTCTTGAATCCTGTCATGACGGGGAATACGCGGACGGCTCCGGTACCGACGATCTTCGCCATGATGGTCTCCCTCTATTCGGTTATGTCCTCGATGGTGGTGGGGATGATGATTTCCTCGTCCAGCTCCGCGAGCGCCTTGTCGATCTCGTCCGGTGTGGTTTTCGCGGCGTCGATCTGGTTGCGGTGGCGTTGCATGGTCCACGGCATGATGTTTTCGGCTGCCTTGCCGTCGCCTATGGTAGCGGCGAGTTGGAGCAGGTCGATGAGTCGCGCGGGGTATGCCCAGTCGGCGAGTTCGGCGCACAGTGGGTTGCCAGGGTCGTCGAGGAGTTGGCCGGTGAGGTCCCAGGCTTCCCTGTAGGTGATGCCGTTGCCGATCTGGTTGATGCTGATGTTGTAGCGTTCGCGGAATGTGGCCGTGAACGCTTGCCGGTGCTCGTGGTGGAGGCGGGCGAGGGCTGTTATTTTTCCAGGACGAGCTGGTTGAGTTTCTGGAAGGTTTCGAAGTATTTGTTGGCCATGTCGATCATCGATGGTGTGGGTTGGGCGGTGAATTTCTTTGCGTCTTCTTCGCCGGCGATTTTTTCGATGAGGCGGGTAAACTGGTCGACGCTGGATACGTCGCCTTCGGTGATGTCGTTGACGTCGTCGAGGCTGAGGTTCAGGGGCATGCTGATGATGGTGCCGTCGGGGAATTTGCCGTAGAAGTGGTTGTCGCCGATGGCGTATTTGCATTTCGCAGCCTGGGCGAGCTGTTTGAGCGCGGCTTCTTCCTGCTCGCTGGTCCAGACGTCGAAGTCGATGTCGGGGATGGTGTTGGCGGTCATGGTCTGGTGCCTTTCGATGGTTGTGGCTTATATGGGGTTGTCGGGCTGGTGGGGGTCTCCCGCAGCGACCCGACTGCGTTGCGGGAGACGTTTTGGTTAGGCGGCTGCGGCCACGGGGATGGTCGTCGTGCCACTGGTCACGGCGCCGATGGTTGCGGTGACTTTGGCGGTGCCCTCCTTGATGAGGGTGAGTGTGTTGCCGTTGACCGTGGCGATGGCCGTGTCCAGTGACGTGAAGGTCGCCTGGGTGGTGGCCATGCTGGTGGCGCCGCCCGTGTAGGTGGCTTTGGCACCGAGCTTGAGTGTGGCTCCGACTTTGAGGTTCGTCGGCAGCGTTCCTCCGGTTTCGGAGGTGACCGCTACCGACGTCAGTGTTTTGGGGGCGTTGGGGTCGATGAGCCATTCGCGGTAGAATCCGCCCCATTCGTCGTTGCGAATCCAGTCGAAGGTGACGGCGTTGCCGCCGGCTTCGCCTCGTGTGCTCTGGACGGGTTCGACGGTCTGGATGCGGCCGAGGCCGTTGCGGCGCAGGCTCATGCCGTTCTTGCCCTTCAGGACCTCGAACATGGGGAATGTCGCGTCGTTGTCGCCGTCGACGACGATCATGCCGTGGGCGTCGGGCTTCTTGCCGGTGGTGAGCTGGCGGACGATGTCGTTGAATTCGGCGAGCGTGACCTGCAGGGTGCGGCTCTTGGAGCCTCCGAGCTTGTAGCCTTCCTGGAAGAATTCGATGTCGTCTTCCTTGTCGCCGCCGTCCTGCGGGCCGCCGTCCTGTTTGAACAGGCCGACCTTGACGTAGCCTTCTGGGAGCACGAGCGGCGTGGCGGCGCCTTCCGTGGGTTCCACCCATTTGGTTTCGCCGGTGAGCTGCACGGCGAGGAAGCCGGTGATGGGCACGAAGACCTTGGTAAGGTCGTTGCCCTCGACGTCTGCTGTCATGATGATTTCCTTTCCAAAAAATCCGGTTATTCTGTTTCGCGCATCTCGCCCATGCAGTGGTATTCGACGGTGAGATACGAGTGGGCCACGTCGGCCGTGTCGTCGATCGGATAGGGGCCGTTGCACGTCTCCACGCTGGTGATGGGACTGCCGTCGGCCTGGCTGATCATCGGATCGGTGAGGATCGCGGCGATCAGGCGCGCGAGGTCGTCGCACTCCCGGTCGTTCTGCCGGGTGCCGGCGCGGATGTTGACGGCGAGTTCCTGGTCCCACTGCACGAGGTCGTATTTCGTGGGCGTGAGCTCGCCTATCGTGATGAGCGGTTTGGCGAGCGGGTAGGGCATGGTCTTCGGGGTTTTGATGCCGATGTCCACGTCATGGCCGAGCCTTTCGAGCCGGCCTGCCAGGTATCCCACCGTCCAGCGCTTGAGGTCAACGGGCAGTACGATGGTCGTCATTTCACCTGCCTCATCGCGTTGGCGAGCGTATGATGCTTGGCTTCGACCTCCATGGCGTGATCGCTGTCGGACACCACCTGCCATGCGTTGCGGTTTTTGAATTCGACGTGCTCCACGTAGAGGCTGTCCCGATATTCTCCGGTGACCACGGGTGCGGTGGCGGAGGCGATCTGCAGGGCCTGCTTCGCCTTCTCCTCGCATAGTCCGTCGATGCCGGGCTCTTTGAGAATCGCGTCGAAGAAATCCTGGTTGAAATGCATGTCGGTGTCGCCCATCTTGGCCATCAGCCGCCTCCGTTCACTTGTTCGAGGTCGGCGACCAGGGTGGGCCGGAAACCGGTGTATGGGTTCCTGTCGGCGGCCGGGATTCCGGTCACGCGCCACGTGTCGCCGTTGATGATGATCCGGTCGTGGACCTTGATGTCGATGTCCGGATCCGGGACGATGAGCTGCTTGTCGCTCACGATGCCCTGGTCGCGGGGTTCGCTTGTGGCGGAGTCGACGCTGGAACGGCTGTACAGGTAGCCCTCGAACGCGAGGGTGAGCGGGTTCGACCAGTCCTCGTCGTAGACGAGGTCTCCGTCACCCTTGATCGGCCGGGCTCGCTGCCGGGTCATCGGCGTGAGGCTGGTCATGCCGAAATCGGTGGCCTCGTTGATGCTGTCTTCGAAGTTCATCGCGGCCCCCAGTTCAGTCGGTATGGGTCGAGCATTGCCTGTTCGATCTGCAGTAGCTGCACGCCGAGGGTGGTGCCCCCGTAGGTGAGGTAGCTGACCGATGCGCCGTTGACGGACTGGCTGGCCACGCCGGGCTGGGTGCGCGCCCTCTTGGCGAGGGTGCGCAGGAGTTCGGCGATTTCCGGCACTTCGTCTCGCGAATACCCGTGGTTGAGCGTCACGGTGACGCTTCCGGGCCTGTCCAGCCAGCATCCCGTGCGCAGCTGGATGGTGCCGGCCACGCTCCAATCGATCTGGTCGACGAGTTCCCTGCCGTCGACGAGGATGCTCGTGATGGAGTTGACGTGTTTGGACGGCAGCGTGAGGATGCTGCCGCCGTAGGCGTCGACCTTGAGTGTCTCGTCGATGTCCGGGGTGACGTGCCAGCCGCAGTAACGGCGGATGGATGCCTGTGCGGCCTTCATCCACCATTGCGTGTCGATCTGGGGATTGCCGTCGACGATGTCGGGGATCGGCATGGCTGGCTCCTTCCCTGTCAGGCGGTGGCCGTGGTCACGGGGATCGCGGCCGTGGAGTTGTCGGTCTTGGTCAGGGTGCCGCCGGTGATGTTGCCGTCGGTGCCCTTGGTCAGGCTGATGGATTTCACGCCGACACCGGGCGCACCCGGAGAACCGGGATCGCCTTTCGCTCCCGCCGGAATGCCGATGGTCAGCATCCCGTCGGCGAGGGTCGCGGTGGGAACCGTGCCGGCTGCGAGCGCGACCGCTTTGACGCTGGTGATGGTCTGGCCGCCTGCGGAGAGGCTGATGGGGTTGCCGTCGGCGTCGTATAGGGCGATTTCGCCGGTGGCGGCGGTCGGGTCGAGTGGCTTGTTGGTGACTTTGAATTGTGCCGTGGTCATGTCACCCCTCCTTTTTGGTGGTCTTGGCGGACTTGGTGCTGGCGGCGGCTTCGTCGGCGGTGAGTACGCCGGCCACCGGTTCGGCTGCCGGGGTTTCCGGTGTCGGGGCCGTGGCCGGGGCTTCCGGTGTTGGGGTGGGTGCGGCGTGGCGTGGAGCGTCTTCGGGCCGGTATCGGATGCCGTTGATGACCTGCATGTCGATTCGCGTGTTCATCACTTGGCCTCCAGTACGACGAAGTTGGCGGGTCGCCAGATGACCTGTGCGGCGCGCAGTTCGGCGCGCACGTAGGTGAGGTTGCGGCTGGCATAGTCCTTGTGCTGGTTGAACGCCTCGACGGTCAGGCCGCTGCGGTCGAGCAGGGCCATCTGGCGGAAGTCGCCGACGATGGCCTTGCCGGCTTCGATCTGGTCGCATTCGACGAGCGGGCGTCCCCATACGGTGGTGGGTCCGGTGCCGAACGGTCCGTTGCCCATGAATCGTTTGTTGACGTCGGTCATCAGGTCGATCTTCTCGGCGTCTTCGGGGTTGACGAGGATCGCGGACGCGGTGGCGCCGACCGCGCGCAGCTTGGTCAGGGACTTGCGGATGGTGACCACGAGGTTGCGTGCCTCGTCACCCGCCTTGGCCCAGTCACCCGCCTGTACGCCGGTGGTTTTGAGCAGGCCCTTGGGCTGGCCGTTGGTGCCTGTGCCGTTGAGCAGCATGTCGGCGAGCTTGAGCTGGAACGAATAGTCGAATTCGTTCTGCAGGAAGCTGGCCATGGCGGAGTCGTCCTCGAGCAGCTGGTTGGTGACGGTGTAGCCGTCCGCGTAGCCGTAGACCTTCGCGTCGGCGAGCGCGGTGGCGAACGTGGACTGGGGTTTCTGCGTGTCGGTGGCGTCGTCGCCGGTGTTTTCGGGGATGATGCCGGTGTTGCGGGTGACGCTCATGATCTGCAGGTATTCGAAGTCGCCTTTGGTGCTGCCTCGGCTGATGAGGTCGAGGAGTGTGATGGCGGGTCGGTTGACGAGGTCGACGGCGGGCATGCGCGTGGGCTGCAGGTGGGCGATGGGTGTGCCGATGGCGTTGCCTGCCTTGGTCTGGAAGTAGTCGTCCATGGTGCCGATGCGGGTCTTGTCGATGTGGATGGCGCCGCCGGTGCCGAGAGTGTCGGCGGTCTTGTGCCAGGCCTTGTAGGCGATGCCGCTGACGAATCGTTGGCCGAGGTCTCGGCCTTCGAGGTCGTCCGTGTTCTTTTCGGCTTCGCCGAGGCTCTTGGTGTCGCCGGTGAGGATGCCGTCGAGGCGTTTGGTGTTGGCTTCGGCGTTGGCGAGTACCTGCTGGAGGGTTTCGGCCTTGGTGCAGGTGTCGTCGAATTCCTTCTTTTCCGCGGCGGTGAGGTCGCGGTGCTCGTTGTCGGCGTTAGTGAGGATTTCCCGTGCGGCCTTCTTGAGGTCGTTGATCTGCTGCTGGAGATGCATTATGGGTGTTCCTTTCGGAGTGGGTGGTTGTTTTATTGGAGGTTGAGGAGGCGCAGGCGGCGTGTGGCGTTGGTCTTGCGCGGGGCGGGATCCATAACGGTGGTTTTCTCGTCGTGTTCCGACTGCTGGTCGGGGTCGAGACCGAGGATGGCTTTCTTGGCGCTGACCTCGGTTGCCTGGTTCATGCCGATCGGGCAGATGGAGACCTCGTACAGGTCGAGACGGCGCAGCTCGTAGTAGCCGGGGCTGATGGTGCCGTCGTCGTTTTTCTGTCCGTCGACCCATGCACCGTCCTCGATGTCGAACGCGAAGCTCATCTGGCTGACGCGGTTCTCCTTGAGGAGTTTGGCGACCTGTTTGCCGAGTTCGGTGCCGGTGTCGATGTCGCCTTCGACCTTGAGCCCGTGCTCGTCCTCGAGGGCGCTGGTGGTCAGGCCGAGGTTCTTGAACGGGTCGTCGGTGTCGTGGTTCCAGTAGACGGGGATTCCGGCGCCATGATCCGGGTATCGGCTGGCGAGGGTCTGGGCGAACGCGCCCTTGACGATCTTGTCGCCGCCGAGGTCGATGTTGCCGAACACGGCGGCGTACCCGACGAAACCGGTCGTCTCGCCTTCCTCGTTGGTGCGCGCCTTGACCGGCGTGCGGATGGTCTTGGTCAGCATCATGGTTGTCCTTTCTCTGGTTCGTTGGCTGGCAGTTGGGCGTCTCCCCTGCTTTCGGTCTGCCCGTCGTTGGGGCTGGTTTGCCCTCCGATGAGCACGTTGAGCGGGGTGACGAGCCCGCTGCCTTCCTTGAGTTTTCGCCTGTTGAGGAGTTCGCGGGCTTCGTTGGTGGTGAAGATGGGTCTGCCTGTGGCGGTGACGAGTGCCTTGTATTGGGCTTCGGGGTCGCCTCGCAGTTGGGCGTCGCGGTCGAATTCGAGATAGAGGCCCTTGTCGTAGGTCTGCAGTCTGTCGCGCAGGCACAGGTTCAGCGTCTGTTCGAATTGCACGATGTACGGGTCCAGATAGGTGCCGTACAACATTTGCTTGAAGGTGCTGAGGTTGCTGAAGTTGCCTTCCCTGATGCCGATGATCTCGGGTGGGATGCCGTAGGCGTTGGCCACGTCGATCTTCACCTTGTCCCGGGCGTTGAGGTCGTCCACGTCGATGGGTTTGAAGCCGTTGAGCGTGGTGGCCTTCATGCCGTCGTCCAGGAGCATTCCGCCTCCGGCTCCGCTGCCGCCGCTGGTGAATTGCTTCATGCCGCGCTGGAAGCGTTCGCGGGTGGTGGAGTCGGGCCATGGCTTGTCTCGTTCGATGACGATTGGGCTTCGGATGCCGTGACGGTTGACCTCGGCGCGGTACTTCAGGCTGGCATCGTATTCATCGAGGATTTCCCGGAGTCGGCGGCGTTTGGGTTCTCCTTTGCCGCCGGCGAAGGCGTAGCCCACGTTCATGATGATGCCGTCCGTGTGGATGTCGAATTTCGTGGGGTTGGCGGGGTCGATCCACACCTTCGCGCCGGTGGGCTCGTCGAAATCATCGACGGTGGGTCGCCATCGGCGTGCGGGGATGCGTTTCAATCGCTGGCCATTGTCCGTCTGGTCGATGATGGCCAGGTATCGGTCGGCCAGCAGTCCGTCCTGGATGAGCGCGTACCAGAATGCGCTGGGCGGGATTGCGGGGTTTCCGCTCGGGTTGGCGACGAGCGTGGCCAATGGCCCCTCGCGCACCCGGATTCGGCTGCCGTCCGTCTCGCGTTTGTAGACCTTGAGGGGCAGGCTGCTGATCATGCGTGCGATGAAATCGGTGACTTCGCGCAATGGGTGGCTTTTCACGCCTTCGCCGTCCGGGGTGGCGTCGTAGGAGAGCAGGGGCTGGCCCGCGTCAACGACTTCGATGCCGTTGGATGCGGCCCAGTCGTTGAGCAGGCCGTTGTGGGCGAAATACAGGCCGGCCATCAGTCGGACTCCGTAATCTGGATGAAGTCGATGCGTTCCTCGGGCAGGAGGATCAGGCCGTCGGCACTGGTTTCGCCGGTGATGTTGTCCACGACGCTCGCGTTTTTGAGTTCCAGCCATTCGCAGGAGTAGGCGGCGAGTGTGCCGTGCCAGGTGACGTTGTCGATGCGGGCGACGATGCGTTTGCCGATGCATCGGCGCAGTGGGTGTCGTTCGAACATGCCGGTTCCTTTCGTCAGAAGGTGAGGAGGTCGTAGGTTTCGTATGCGCTGTGTTCGGGTTCGGGCGGTTCGCAGGTTTCGAGCCCGTAGAGGGACACGGTGATCGCCGCGACGCCGCTGATGTCCACGATTGATTTGCGCCGGTCCCATGCCTCGTTTTCGGCGATGACCTTGGTCACGCCGCCTTCGATGGCCTGGTCCACGAGCGGCTGTGGCGCGTGGATGAGCCGGTGTTCGCGCACCCGGTCTCGCAGTCGGCCGGTCGCGAGTCCGATGTGGCTGCCGTCGATTTCGTGGACGGTGAAGCCGAGCTGCTTCAACGGTTCGATGAATTCCATGGCCGGGCATCCCTTGGATTGGATGGCGACCTCCCACATGCCGGATTCCTCGGCGAGCCGTTTCATGTAGTCGGGCACCCACATCAGGCCCTTGCGGCGTTCGCGCAGGCTGACCACGGGGTTGCCATTGGCATCGAGCACGGCGGCGGCGATCCAGCTGTGGGATCGGTCGACGCTCACGTCGATGCCCCATACGGTTCGCGCGCCGGCTGGGATGTGGATGTCGAATGGTTTGGCCAAGGTGCCCGTCCAATCGTTGACGTCGATGTAGCCCTCGACCTTCGCGGTGACCCATTGGCACAGGTCTTCGGTCCGGTAGCCGGCGTCGGTCATGCCGGGAATGTCGGCGAGCACGCCTTCCACGGTCTGCGAGCCGAATCCGATGCTGGGGTTGGATTGGAGTATCGCGTCCAGATCGTCCTTCGGGCAGTCGGGTTCGGCGCTCCATTCGAACAGGGCGAGCGAGCAGTCGTGCAGGTTTTGGGATTCGCCGGCCGACAGGAGCCCGGCCTCGACGGTGCGATGCCAGGAGTCGATGAATTCGAGCGCCGCGTCGCGCTGCTGGATGAGGACCACGCTGGTGCTGTCGCCCGCGTTGCTGATGCCCCATAGCTGCCCGTTCCAGAAGCTCTTCATGGTCGGGCTCAACGCGTTCCATGCGGCCCAGTCCTTCTGTTCTCGCAGTTCGTCCATGATGACGCGGGCGGCCGGTTTGCCTCGCGCGTTCTTCGCGGCGCGGATCTCGTAGACGGCGAGGGAACGGCTTTTGATGTATTCCTTGCCGTTCGTGTCGGACACTTTCGCGGTCGCCGCCTGCAGGGTGGGGATCGCGGCCGCCTGTTCCTCGATGGTCTCCGGTTCCGGGTCGCACCAGAGTTTCACGCTGTTCCACGGTTCGCGTGCGATGTCGAGGTTCTGCGCGGTGCCGACGATCTTGAATCGCAGCGGGGGCACGCGGTCGGGGTGGCGTTGGCTGTCCATGTGCAGCCACCATGAGGCGAGCACGCTGGCCACCAGGGTCTTGCCGTTCTGCCGGCCGACAAGCACGATGATGCGCCGGTACCGGTAGGTGATCCCGTCCTCCAGCAGCTCCAGGGCGTGGATGAGCAGCCATTGCTGCCACGGGTAGAGTTCGATGTGCAGGATCTGGCGCGCGTAGTCGATGACCTCGAAGCCGAGGGACGTGGCCGGGGTGAGCTCGCGCAACGGTTTCGTCCACAGTCTCGGTTCGGTGCGTCCGTAATGCTTCGACATGGCCGCTCCGATCCTCCCAGGTCTATATGCCGAACTTGCGGCGGCGGAACGCGGTGAGCTCGTCCACCGGCCCGCCGTCCGATTCGGCCGCCGCGGTGCCGGCGTACTCCTTGAGCTGTTTCCTCGCCGCGGGCGTCGCCCCGAGCTCGCGCAGCACGTTCATCAGGTGAGGCACCAGATACAAAGCCTTGGTGACCTCCTGGCCCTGGCCGTGGCGCAATGCGTAGTCGATCTGCCGTGCCACCGCACGTCCGGTCGCCACCAATGCGGAATCCGCGTCGGTGATGGCCAGCGCCTTGAGCGTCTCCTCGTAGCTGGCGGTGATGCCCTCCTGGTCGCCGGGCTTGTCCAGCAGGCGCATGCGCTTCTCCGACAGGGACAGGCATGCGCTCATGGCCGCGGAATCACCATTCTTGGCCAAGGGGTATTCGATCCGGAACATGGCATCGATGCGTTCCAACTCGAGCTGGCGTTCGGTGTCATAGTCCTTGCCCTTGCGTTTCTCCGCCAGGGCACGGCGTATCGCCGCCTCGGCCGACGTGACGGTCTTGAAACCAAGCTCATCACGAATCCTCTGCAACGGTTCGGCACCAATGAACATGTCAAGCGCCCGCTGATCCTTGGAAGCACTCACAATCCACCTCCAATCAGCCGAACTTCGGCAAAAGACGGCCCAATGCCGGCCAATCAAACCGAACCATTGGAAAACAACCGGAAAATACCGGCAAAAATACCACCTCAGGAACGGCGAAATGAAGCCGATTCCAAGCCCTCGCGCGCGATAGGGTGACCAGGTCAGGAGAGGGAGGTCTGGTGCGCGCGGGAGGGTGGGCCGACCGACAGCGGTCTGCAAATCCGCACTCCCCTACCCCACCGGCGAGGCAATCACACACCCAACGACGTGTAAACGATCGCTCCGGACATGCGGAACGAGTCAAGCACCATGTCGATGTGCTCATTGCGCTCGCCGACATGCAGCACGGCGCGGGCACGACGCCCACGGGCCGGACCGATGGGCGCGAAAGCTTCAAGCCTGCCTTGCTGCGCGGTCACCGATCGCAGGTGGCTGTTGTTGGCGATCGTTGGACGGAGCTTGGCCTTGCGCACGAGATGCCGGACGCTGTTGTATTCGGCGCGCACCGGTGCCATGTATCGGCCGATGATCAGTATCGTGCATGACGGATCCTCGTCGAGCATCATGGCCAATCGTTGGCAGATGCTGTGGTCATTGTCCATGACGCCAGTCCTTTCGTGTGAATAGCCCAATCACCACCAGGCGGGGATCACGTCACCCAAACCGAGTTTGGGCTGGCCGGCGCCGCGCTCGCGGTTGCATTTGCGGTGTGAGTGGCGGAAGCCTGCGGGATCGTCCTGCAGGTCTGAATAGTCGCGCACCGGGTAATAATGATCGAGCTCATGGCTCGCGTCCGTGGTGCCGGGTGGCACGCTGTAGTCGATGCGCTTGTGGCAGATCCAGCAATCGGCGGCGGGGCTTCCCTCGGAGTCCAAGCGCTTGCCTTCCTCGAAGAACGCCTGCTTGGCTTTCTCGAAAGCCCGGTTATGCGTACGGTTGGAACTCATGCGCCAACCCTGAAGAATTTCGAGGAGATATACGAAAGGCCACCCATGATCTCATGAAAATGACCAACTATAGACATGTATACGTGGACAGTTCGCATTTGTCAAATCCCGTGAACAGATTCACCGATCACCCATCCTTGCGCACATGCGCTTGCCACACATCCCACACCAGGAACACCGGGCGCTCGCCGTCCATTCCCACCGGCTGGATGAGCCCGCGAGCGCCCCAATGTGAGATTGTGTTGCTCTTGATATCGATGCCCCATGGTTGTAGTAGGCGGCTGATTTCGGCTGCTGTTCCTCGTGATTCTCCGACTGCGAGTCTGAGCATGCTGGCGCGTTGGATGTCTTTGATGCGGTATTCTCCGGAGCATCTGTCGCATGCCTTGTACCCGGATTTGAGTTCGAGTTCGTCGCAGCGCAGTTCGAACCCGCAGGCTGGGCACCAGCCGATCATTTTGGTTTCCGGTGGCGGGTTGAGTGTGCGGTCGAGCTTGATGGCGGCCCGTCGGGTCAGTTCCACGATGGCGGGCATGTCGGGCCGGTTCAGGAGTCGTGGCTCGTAGCGCATGATGCCCTTGAGCAGTGAGACCGTGTCCATGTGCCGGTAGCGCAGGCCGATGGCCGTGGCCAGTGATTCGACGAGCCGGTCGATGTCCTGTCTGAGTTGCCATGCGCCCAGATTCAACGGGATCGGCGCCACGCTCCTCGTGCCGTGGCCGGAGTGGCGGGCCATCACGCTGGCCTTGCGTTCGGCGATCAGGCACAGCACCCCGTAACCGTCCGCCAGCGAGCGCAGGTCGTGGTGGAATCGTTTGGCGGTGGTGGTTGATGCCATGATGCCCCTCTGGTCTTGGTGGTGTGTTGGTTGCGTGTGGTTGGCATCAGGCCCGTGTCCATTGTCTCATGCCTGGTGTCGTTTTGCGGGTTATTGGAATACCCATATGGCGAGTTTGATGAGCAGGAGGATGACGGCTGTTCCCCATGCGGTGATGGTGACGCCGGTGACGATGTTGGTGAGGATGTCGTTGAATCGGTTTGGCTTGTGGTTCATCAGTGTCCTATTCGATGGTGTATTCGCGTGGGTGTTCGTCTCGCTGGTTTTGTCGTTTGATGCGGCTGATGAGTCGTTGGGCCGCGCGGTCGGCTCCGTGGCTGGTTAGGGCCCATGCGTGGTGTCGTCGTTCGTATTCGCGGTGGGTGCCGTCGGTGGCGAATTCGTTGATGACGATGTCGTATCCGATGTTGGTGCGGGTGATGGCGACTTTGTATGTGTGTTTCAATATTGCCATTGGGGTTCCTCCGGTATGTCGCGGACTTTGAATTGTCCTGCTGGCGTGACCCCCATCATGAGCGCGGTGTGGTTTTTGGTTTCGATTTCGATGGACTGTTTGACGCTCATTCCGTCCATCCTTTGTCGGCTCCGTCCGCGTGGGCCCAGTCGCAGGAGATGCCGGCGTTGCTGTTGTGTGCGATGCAGGTCACGCGTCGGCTGTCCGGCATGGTGATCGTGCAGGTTTCCCACTGGGCGTTGTAGGTGGAGCATTCGCTCTGCGTGACCGCTTCAGTGTGTTTGTCGGCCGACGAGTCGATGGGAGTGCCCTCGCAGCCTGCGAGCGCGGTGATGCAAAACATGATGGCGGCCAGTGCGAGAATGCGTTTGGCTAATGTAATTCGCTGGTTCACTGCTTATCCTCCGTTTCCGCCTGGTCGTCGGTGATGTAGTTCTTGGGTGTGAGTGTGATGGTGATCTGGCAGTCGGCGGCGAGTGCCTGGTGGATGAGGCTGGTGATGTCCGCGTTGTCCATTGCGGATTCCTTTCGTTGGTTGGTTGGTTGTTTGGTTTGTCGGGTGACGGTCAGGCTGCGGATGTGTGGTTGGAGTATCGCGGTGCCGTGTTTCGGGCTCACGCTGAGGATGCGTAGCAGGCCGAGGCACAGGTCGGTGTCATCGAGCGTGAACCGGGTGGTCTGGTAGTCGGGGGTGAACGGTGGTATCGCGTGCAACCATCCGTCAATGATGGTCCCGTCCGTGGTTCGGATGATGCACCGTCGTCCATCGAGTTCCTCCGGCGTGGCGGTATGCCAGTCGATGGTCTCCTGCACGACGCCCATCATGCGGCCTCGTCCAGTTCGCCCCGGTCGATGGCCTGGCACAGGAGCTCCACGATGCGGGCCGCGTCGGTGCCTTGGGCGAGCAGGCGGGTGACGTGTGGCAGCCAGCGCAGGCGCTCGCCGTCGTCGGGTTGGCGGTTTTTGAGTGGTGTGCTGGTGTCGAGGAGTTTGCGGGCTCGGCGTTCGAGTTCCGTGGCTTGGTCGGTGGGTGTGGTCGTGGTTTCGGTTGGGGTGCCGATGTTGAGTTCGTGTCCGCGTTTGACCCAGTTGCGCCATGCGGCGTCGAGGTCGTAGGGGATTTTTCCGTTGGCGCGGCATGTGTCCTTGAATTTTTCGAGCTCCCAGTCGGGGTCGAGTCCGTAGCCGGCGGCGAGCGCGGTGAGGTCTGGTGTCGGCTGGTAGAGGGCGAGTGCCTGTTTGCGGGAGTCGAACGTTTGTTCGATGGTTGTTTTTGTTTTTTGTGTGCGCGTACTCTCTCTTGGTGGTTCTAATGATGGTTCTTTAAGAGATTGGGTGTCATGGGTGACACCCCGTGGCGTCATGGGCGACACCCCGTGATGGTCATGGGTGACACCCCGTGTGGTCATGGGTGACACCCCGTGGTTGGGTTGCGGGGTGTCATGGGTGCTACCCCGTGGATTTGACGGGGTGTCATGGGTGCTACCCCGTTTTTTCGTGGTTTGCTTGTTTTTACGGTTTTTGTATTCGACGTGGTTGTGTCCGTCGAGGGTGATGTGGTAGACGTAGGGGCTTCGGTCTGCGCGGTAGCGGGTGCCGTAGTCTTCGTCTCGGGTGATGAGCCCGTGGTCTTCGAGGTAGCGCAGGGCTCGTTGCACGGTGCTTGCGCTGGCTTCGCCTTCGGCCATGAGCCGGTCGATGCTTGGCCATGCGCGGTTGTTCTCGTCCGCGTAGTCGCACAGGATCAGCAGGAAGAGTTTGGCGGAGCGGTCGCCGACCTTGATTCTTTTCGCCCGCCCGTATAGCAGTGAGCTCATGATTCCCCCTCGTAGTAGTAGACCTGTTGTGTGGATGCGGCGGGCCGGTATGGTTCGTCTTCGGTGGCGTCGGCGTCGTCCTCGGGTTCGCCGGTGGGTATCTTCCAGCCGAATGCGGGTGGTTCTTCGAGGATCCATAGGTGGCGCATGTTGGCGACGTTTTGCACGAGGTGTTGCGGCGGGTAGCATTCGACGGCCCACACGTCGGTGCCCATGGTCTCGTTTTTGATCTGCTGCAGTGCGTCCCAGCTGATGCCGTCGCGGTATTCGAGCGTGTATTTGTCGAGCTGGACGCGCGTGATGGCCAGTCGCAGCAGTCCGCTGGCTTGGTCGCGGAACAGCATGGCGCTGTAGTCGCGGCTTCTCCAGCAGCGCAATGGTCGGCCGTCCGAATCCCCTTCGTCGGCATCGTCGAGCCAGTCCATTGCTTGTTCGACCATGTGACGGGATTTCACGCGGTTTTTCTCGTTTTCGACCCATCTGCCCATGTGATGTCACCTCTTGAGTAGTTTGAGGGCGGTTTGGTGGCCGGTGTCGGTCAGGCTCCAGTTGCCCTCGATGTCGGGTTGTATGAGTCCGCGTTCCTCCAGGCTGGCGAAGGTGCGCGAATTGTTTTCGTATGCGGGGTAGTCGTTGCGGTTGAGCATGGCGATCAGTGTTTCGGTCATGGTCGGCGAGAGTCGTTGGCGTCTCATGGCATGTCCTCCACTCGGGTCCACAGTCGTCGGCTGGCCGATGACACTGCCTTGCGGGTTTCACGCAATCGGGCGAGCGTGATGGTCAGGTCTTCGAGCACGTCCTCGGGCGCGCCTTGGTCGCGCAACCGGCCCGCGCTGGTGGCCAGCTGGTCGATCAGCATTCCCATGGCGTCGAGTTCGCCGCACGCGGCCGCCCATTTGCAGCGTTGGCGTGCCGTCTGGCGTCTACTCGGCATCGTTATCGTCGTCATGGTCGTCTCCTCCCTTCGTGACCTCGATGAGACTGCCGGCGAGCGCCTGTGTTTCCGCGTCGCTGGGCTTGTATCCGAGCAGTTCGAGGGCTTGGTAGTAGTCGTTGATGTGTTGCAGGCTGTCCAGCTGGTTTTTGTTGGTCCATGCCCCGGGGTTGATGTCGGCTTCGCGGCGTGCGAGCAGAATGAGGATGAGTTGGAGTTGGCGTGTGTTGCCTGTGCGGGCTCGGCGGCGTAGTTCGTCAAGGTTTTTGCCTGTGGCTATGTGCCAGATGCCGTTGTCGGGGTCTTTGCCGGTGATGGGCAGTGGCGTGGTCATGCGGTTGTAGGCGGCGATGGTCTTGTCTGACCAGTTGATGTCGCCGGAGCCTGCGGGGAACCGGTATTCGTCGTTGCCGAGGATTTCGCCGTCTACCAGGTGCAGGAGGGCCTGTTGCATCATGGGTTTCTTCCATGTGTTCTGGGTTTTATGGATCCATTCGGCGCGCAGTGCTTGGCTGGCATCGTGCAGTTCCCGTGCCTTCTTCGTCTGTTCGCGCGCGTAGGCTCGGCGTTGTTTTTCGGCTTGTTTCGCCCGGTTGGCGTTGTCGATCTGGTCTTGGGGGATGCGCTCGTAGACGATGGCCCTGTGGTCGGTTTCGTCAAGGCCGATGATGGCGTCGATGTTCGGCTTGCTGCCGATGAGCTTCTGCCATTGTTTTTCGAAGCTGGTGTTTTGGATGTTGGTGATGCAGGTTGAGTATTGGTAGCCTTCCGGCGCGTCATTCCACCAGTTCGAGGGTGCTTGGCAGGTTTTGAGTCCGGCGCGGTGCAGGTAGTCGAGCGCCTTGTTCATCCACGCGGTTCCCTTGCGTTCCTCGCGGGCTTTGCGCACCGTCCAGCCCCAGTTGTTGGTTCCGGCCTGGCGTGCGAGTTCCTGCTGGGCGGTTTCGTCTCCTTGGAATTCGGCGAGCACGTCCAGGTCGGATAGTGACAGTTGGTTGAAGTCCTTGGCGAGGGCTCGGGTGAGGCGTGGGATTCCCGCGATTTTGAGGCGGCGGCGCACGAAGTCGGTGCTGCGGCCGGTCTTTTCGGCCATGTTCTCGATGCTGCTGCCCAGGTCGAGCAGTCCCTGGTAGGCGTCGGCTTCCTCGATGGGTGTCAGGTCGTGGCGTTGCGTGTTCTCGATGACCATGAGCTCGCGTTCGTCCTTGGGCGAGAGTTCCATGATCCGGCATGGCACCTGTGCGAGTCCGGCCTGTTGGGAGGCGGCGAGTCTCCTGTGGCCGATTACCACCCTGTAATCGGTTGAATCGGTGATGGGGGTGACGACGAGCTCCTGCTGGATGCCGTGCGCGCGGATGCTGTCGGCGAGCGCGGTGATGTCTCCGATGTCCTTGCGGGGGTTGTTGGGGTTCGGCTTGAGTCGGGTGGTGTCGATGGGGGTGATGGTGGGGGTCATTTCGTGCGGGTCACGCTCCTTGGTTGATGGCTTCGGCGAGTGCTTGGGCGGTTTGTCGGATGCCGGGGTTTGGGGTGATGGTGGTGAGGTGGAGTGCGAGGTCGGCGACGAGTTGGGGGTATTCGTCGGTGTGGGCGAGGATGGTTATTCTGCTGCCTCCATTTTCGATGTGGGTGGTGCTCCAGTCGGCATCGGTCAAAGTGATGCCGGTGGTGTGTCCTGTGGTGTTGATGATGGTGCTCATTGGTTCTCGCGGTTCTCGTAGTTTTGTGGTTCCTGGTTGATGGTGTGGGGGCGGCGTTTGCGGCGGGCTTTCTGTCGTTGGTGTTCGATGGTTTGGCGGCGGTGCTTGTGTTTGCTCACTTGGTGGTGTCCTTTCGGTCGTGGGGGTGTTGGCGCAGCATGTCGGCGAGGCGTTGGCTTCGGCGTTGCAGGTTGTCGTGGATGGTTCGCCCGGCTGGGGTTGCGGGTTGCCAGTCGGGCAGTTCCGGCGTGCTGATGGGTCGGATGGTCAGGTAGACGCCTTCGGGGCGGGTTTCGTCGGCGTAGCGTTTGCTGATCTGCCAGTGGATGATGCGGCTGTCGTTGGAGATCACTCCCTCGCGGTTTCGGCCGGGGTATCGGCTGTTGGTGGTTTGGAGCGCGTCGCCGATGGCGCGTTGGAGTTTGTCGAGGTCGCCTCCGCCTGAGGTTTTCGCGGTCTGCCATGCGGGCAGGTCGTGCAGCATGTCGGTGCGGGGCACTCGGATTTCGCCGGTGATGGAGATGGGGCAGTCGTAGGGTTTGAGTCCGCTGGCGGTCATCATGCTGACGGCCGTGCCGCGTATCGCCGCCTCCCAGGATTGCAGTCGCGCGTCGACGCTGACCGCTTTGCCGTGCTTGGTGCGCCATGGTTGGACACTGCCCTTGGTGATGGGCATACCCTGCACGATGATGTCGAGCGGCTGGCCGTTGTTGTCGTTGCCGTTCATCGTCCGGCTCCCCGATATTGCGCGATGACGACGTAGCAGTCCTTGTGGCGGCGGTCGGGCGCGATTTCCACCCGGTATGCACCTTGGGGCTCGAAGCCCTTGAATTTCGCGTTGCGTAGGCGGCGGCGCAGTTCGAGCGCGCGGCGACGGCTTTTGCCTTCGGCGACGATGGCCGGACGGTCGGGGAAGCGGCGCAATGCCTGCGCGGTCCGCTTCCATTTGCTGGCGGTTCGTGCAGGGGTGGTCACGATGTCATCGGGCCAACGTTCGATGAACCGGACGCTGCGCAGCAGTTCCAGATCGGTGTCGGACGCGGTGACGTCGCCTGTTTGGGGTGTTTCGAGCTTGCTGATCTCCGTTTCCACGGACTGCGCCGAGCCCAGTCCGAGATGCTTGAAATACTGTTCGCCTGTGATTGGCTCGGCGCTGGTCTCGGTTTGTGTGGTTTTCGTTTCTTCGGCTGTTTGGGGTGCCGGCGTCTCGGGGGCCTGTTCGGGCAGTAGCGATGGCGCCGTCTGGGGTTCAAGGCCGGGACGGTTGATGCCGTGCGCGCGGCAGTATCGGCCGACCGCTATCTTTTCGTTGGATTCCAGCGCATCCCAGCCCTGGTCGATGGCGATGTTGTAGAGCTGTTTGACTTCCTCGGTCGTGTATTTCGTGGTCATGATGCTCCTTGGTTGGTCCATGGGTCATTTGCTGTGGATGGAGGTTCGTAGTAGCCGTCCTGCGGTGGTTGCGGTTGCGCGTGCCGGTCTCGTTGGATGCGGGTGATGGCGGTGGTGGCGCGTTGCAGGCTGGGGCCGATGTCCTCGATGACCCAGCGTGTGGACCAGCCGGTGCCGCCGTCGCGTTTCTCGAACCGGTTGGTCTGGGGTCGTACCGTTGCCAGTACCTGGTCGCCCTTACGGAGCGATGTCACGATGTGTTCGGCGAGTTCACGCCATGCCTCGCACTGCCAGCTGGTGGGCGTGACATCGACCGGATTGCCGGCCGTGTCCTTCTCCCAGCCGCTGGATAGGATGCGCAGATTCACGACGGGTATCCCGTTGCCCGTGGTCCGGTATTCCGGGTCAGCGGCCAATCGGCCCCTGATGATCGAGATGCTTGGGTCTTTGGCCAAATCAGTCTCCCTTCGGTTCTTCCTGGTCTTCTTGGTCTTGGTCTTCCTGGTATGTGGTGGACGGCAGCAGCACGCCGACGGTGAAGCAGTACATGCCGCCGAGCATCGGCGCTCCCTTGCCCTCATGGGCCCCGGCCAGTAACAGAGCCAGACCGGCGAGCGCGAGAATCGCTGCGGTGGCGCGAATGATGTGCTCGCACATGCCTATTCCTCGAATTGGGCGATGAATTCCTCCATCGCCTTGCGGGTGACGCGCCGCCAGCTTCTGGTTCCCCGTCGGCTTGGCGGACGGAATGTGGTGAGAGTGCCGTTGTTCGCGGCTATGAGGAGTGCGTGATAGTCGATGTTCCACACCTTCGCGGCCGAGTTCAGCGTCCAGGATTCACGCTCGTTGAGCGGTGTCTGGTTGACGGGGATCCTCACGCCGTATTGGTCGGCGAGCGCCTTGCGGGCCTGTTTCGTGGTTTCGGCGCGCACGCCCTGCTCGTTGAGCCTGGTCATGAGGGCCACGTGTTCGAGGATCTTGGTTTCGCTCATTGCTGGTCCTCTCTTTCGGTGAGGTATGGTTCGAGTTTTTCTATTGCCCACGGGAGGGCGAGCAGTACGCCGCTGGCGACGTAGATGATTAGGGCGATGGTGTTGCCGATCGGGTGGGAGCAGCCTTCGTGGGTGAGCAGCCATGCGAGGGAGAGCAGCATGACGATGGCGAGCGTGATGGTTTCACCGTTATGCTTTTTCTTCGGGGTTCGCATCGATGCTCACCCCCTTGGGCAGATAGTCGGCGAGTGTGATGGACGGCAGGAATCCTGCGTCCGTTTTGGCGTCCATCAGGAGCGCTTTGCCGATCTGGTCGGCGATGGCGCTGCTCATGCTTCGGACGAAGACAGGTATGCCTTCGGCCAGTTGAAGGCCTAGAAGGTCGCTGTCCTGTTCGCCTGCGCTGTCGAGGGTGGCGCGTGCGATCGGCGCTGTCCTGCCACCAATGCTTACGGTGAAGTCGAAGATGATAGGTTGGCCACTCATCACGCCGCCTCCTTGGATGCTGTCACCGTAGAATCGTGCCTATGGGTGGTCTGGTTTCCTTCTTGCAGTGGGTTTGGTCGGGTATCGGTGGTTTGGGTGGATTTGTCGGTCTGCTTGGCGGCGGTTGCGGCGTCTTCGCCTTGTTCCAGACGGGTAAGTCGAATCTGCTCGCGAAGAAGGCGAACCGCATTGCGCAGGAAGCCAACCGGATCGCCGCTGACGCGAAGGGGGTCGCCGAGGAGGCCAACCGTCTTGCCGGTAAGGCGAACGAGATAAGCGCAGACGCGAATGCGATCAGCCAGAGGGCGTTGAGCGTTACTGCGGATCAGACGGTCTACAAATGGCGGGTTGAATTCGATGGCGAAACGTCGACCGTCTTCCTGCTCAACGACTGCCCCCATGAAGCATCTGACGTTCATGTGTTCGTCCGCCACGAGGACCAGACCCTCATGGACAGGCTCATCGATAAAGTACTTGCGTTCGGCGAGATACCGCTCAAGGACGAGTTGTTCACGCAGAAGGTAATCGAAGATCAGCGTTCCATCGACAGGCTCAACTCCAGTGCCGGGTTCGTTTACATCGGGGTCGGCGGGTATGACGTCACCGTCCATGTCGCCTACACCACGGAACTCGGGAGCAGACGCAGCGATGAGATCAAGCATCGCCTGACCAATGGCCAACGCCATTGAATCCTTGTCGTTCATCACGCCACTCCTCCCAATGAGAACAGGAAATTGAATATGAGGAACGTGACCACGACCATCACGATGACGAACACGACGGGGTGATCATCCACGAGACGCGTGAGCAGAAGGAAGACAGCTATCAATACGGCAACGATTGTCAAGGCCACAATGAACACGGATGCCGTGAACGGCAGTGTTTCAATATACTTCTCGACCATCATGCCTCCTTATGGTTTGGGGTATCCCTTCGCCGGGCTAGATTGGAAAGCGCCAACCAAGCAACCAACCCAACGAAGGGAAGAATGAAATGAATATTGATCCGACGATGTTTGACCAGGAATCGATTAACCAGATACTCACGAATCTTGGTGACGATGCCGAGAAAGGCACGAAAATCCTTGTCTTTCTTGAGAAACTCAAGAACCTTCTCAATGGCATCGGCAAGAAGCACGGACAGGTTGGAGAACCGTCTTCCGAGACCGAGAAGGAATCCATTGATGCGGCAACGCCTGATGTCGATAGACATGCCGGTGAGCCTGACGCCGGTTCTAGCCAGAGAGACGACCGGTCGGACGAGGAAAGTATGGGAGAACTTGCCGAAACCGTTCGGATCCAGCAGGAGGTGCTCGTAGAAACGGTCGAGCTCATCGAACAAATCGCGAACCGCCAGCAGTCGCTCACGCGCAACCTTCAAGCCGCCATCGACATGTTCGATCGGCAGGCCGCTTTCAACAAGCAGATTATGGACACGTTCGCCCAGCAGACCGATATCAACAAGAGACTCACCGAGCTTCACACCAGCAGATGACTTATTGGCCGGTTTCTTCAAAGAGGATGCCGGCCACATCACGCCACCAGCTCCTGCGAGCGCGGAACTACCTGCTCCTCCACAATGGTTGCCTCACCCGGCGTAAAACCGAATGCCTCGAACAGACCGACCAGAACGTTAGGTGACGGATTACGCAACCGCTCCGCAGTTTGTAACTCTTCCAGCGACACGTGTAGAGCACCCGCAAAAGCCTCTTCGGATTTAAGACCACTCATTTTTCGCACACGGTCCAAAAATCCTTCGCGCAACACGAAAACCTTAGCCATGTCATACCTCGTTTCATTTCGGTATTGCGGTTTCATCTTGGTATCAGATTAAAGCCGCTCCCCCCTTTTGTCAAACCGAAATGGAATTGAAATTTTGACATGGAATCAATTTGGTTCCATAATGGAATCATGGATAAATACAAGTGGTACGAACGCCTTGTCGGTAAAGACACAATCAAGGACGTGGCGCGGAAGGCGGGTATATCCGCCACTACAGCATGGAGGCAATATGCCGACGGTGCACTTAATTTTTCCGCCGAGAATGTCATCCTCATTGCTCGCGCCTATGGAACCAGCCCAGTCAAGGCATTGGTGACCTTTGGCTATCTGATGGCGCCCGAAGGCACTCTCGAAATCGGTATCGACGAAGCCCTACAGAAAGCGAGCTGGCCTCAGATCATGCATGAGATGGCGCGCAGGATTGAAGCCGACCCAGATAACCCCACCTGGTCAAGTCCCATGGTCACCGAATAATGAGCAATTTCATTGCATAATGCAATGTATGAGTATCAACGATTGGTTCGAGAAGATAACTGGCGGTGAGAGCTATAACGCCGTCGCTAAAAAAGCTGGGGTGCAGGCATCATCCATATGGCGCCAACTCCCCGATCGACTCTCAGAAAAAAATGCCGTCGCCATTGCGCGCGCATACGGCAGACCCGCCATTGAGCCCCTAATCATCATGGGGTTGCTCACAGATGACGACATCAAGGCAATCAAAAGCCAGGACGCATTAAGAGATGCGTCAGACGATGAACTCATGGCGGAACTAGGCCGCAGAATCAAAGCCAGTTCCGAAGACCCCAAATGGCAACAGCCACCTAAAGTCGAATAAAAAACACAAACGCCCCGGTCGCTCATTGTGAGCGCCGGGGCATTTTGTTATATCTCGTAGGCCTCTATGGTGAGGCTGGTATAGTAGCGGCTGACGAGTATTTTCAATCGTTTGCCGACGAGTGGCTTAGACGCAAAGTATGCGGTCGCCGACCGCGCCGTGATCTCTGAGAGCAAAGCACTTCCGCTTTTGAGTGCAAAATGCGGCTTTGCCTGCGATCCTTCCGGCACCGGCAACTGTTCGACGGTGGCCTCGAAAGCGATGAATCCTTTGTCGGGAATTCTAGGACCATTCCAGTTATTCTCCGAGACGCGGAATATGGCCGTTGCGGCGGCCACATCCGCCCCATATGCCTGTCGCTGTTCGTATTCCTTGAGCGAGGCATTGCCAGTTTCGCTTTCTTTCGCCTCTTCCAGCGTTGGCACCATGACGTAGATTTCGGGAATGCCTGTTTGGTACCATCCTTGACGCATGGCCACGAGTTCCACATTTTTCGCACCAGATTCAAGGATGGTACGAATGTGAATTACCGCGATGTGGTTGAAGAGAACGCCGAACGGTTTCCCTTTGTATTCGACCGCATACCCATCGTCCACGCCGCTGCACCATTGTCTTCCGTTAAGTCGACTTTTCAGCGTTATCGGACGGGTAACAACGCTGATTTTTTCGGCACGCCCCTCTTTTAGCTTGAGTATGGGGCGTGGGTCGTAGACGTAGATTGTGGCAGGGTATGAACCGGAGACGGTTTCGGTTTCCCGAGTCGCCGACACTGACAGCGTTTTTGGCGGGATGATGATCGGCGACGGCGATATCGTCCTTGCCAACGTAGAACTTTGTCCCGTTTCTCGATGAGCCGACGCCAACGCTTCGCCATCCTCCACCTCGACGCCGGCGAGCGCAGGCGATGTTTCATCATTGGGTTGTGCATGTCCGGGGTTTGCGCGTCCGTCCCAGCGGCCGTTGGATGCGCGTTGGCGTTCATGCTCGTTGTCCGTGTCGATTACGATGCCTGGGTCTTTTGCCGCCTGGGCCGCGAGTCTTTCGGCTCGAATCTTTCCGGGGTCTTTGACCATGTCTCCTATGACCCAGAGCACCAGGCCCACGAAGGCCAGCACCGCCGCGACGATCACGCCGAATATGACGCCCAGCAGATTCACTTGGAACCCGGCGATTATGAACAGGAGTGCGAACAGCCATGCTCCGACCGCCAGTATCCTGAATATGATTATGCCGATGATTCTCGGCGTCGACGCCTTTTGCCCGTTCCGGTGTTTGCCTTCTGGCATCATGCCCCCAATCTCGTTGTTCTCTCGGCCGACTCGATGCGGCTTGATTAGATTCTACCGTCGCATATACGAAGCCGCCCCGGTCACTCTTTACGAGCGCCGGGGCGGTTGATTATATGTCGAGTTCCCCGCATCGGTCAGTCATCCGCCTGCCGGAATGTTTTTGATCTGAATCCCATGGAGGCTCCTTGTTCTTTGAGCCCATCTGCCCATTGGTCTAGGAATCGGAATGGTACGTTGAGGCTGTTTTCGGCCTTGAATGTGTCTATTCCCTTGTTTGGGTCGGTCGGGTCTCCGTATCCGGCAACAATCATTTGCTTGAGTAGTATCGGATGCTCGTCACCGACATGTACGGGCTCCTCTTTTCTCCATCCCCTCGCGCTGAGCTGGATCTGCAGCGATCGGGTTCTGTCCGTGTCGATTATTCCGAGGTTGCTCGCGCGACTGATCATTGATGATATGGACATGCCCCATCCTGCTTTGAGTCGCACCAAATCGGTGAGCATGAGGCGCTGTGGCATGATGAGCTTCGCGTCGTTTTGAGGCATGAGCAGAGCACCGGCGAATCGGTGAGCCTCCCTCTCCATTTCCCGATAGAGCTGGGGTCTGCGGTATCGATGCAGAATTAGGTGTCCGAGCTCGTGTGCGATGGTGAATCTGAGTCTGTCACCCGTATTGTTTTTCGCGCTGTATCCGATGGTCGGCATATCCTTGCAGTTCGGTTGCGTCACTCCATCGCTGTTCAGGTGTGCGGTCTGTTTCGAGGCCAAGGCATGGAGCGGTGCCACCACGATGCCCATTTTTTCTATGGCGCGCGTGAGATTGGGGATACTGCCGGATTCATTGAGTCCGAGATGAGTGCGGGTACTGTCTGCCAAGCGCTCTATACGGCTTTGCTCCAGCTCGTTTTCTCTTGGAGCTATGGTATCCATCCATGATGTTTTGGATTGCAGTCTTAGCGCCGAGGATAGCTTCTGAGCAACCGAGCGAAGCAGAGCGTATTCCGCAGCAATGGCGTTTAGTTCTCCGACTGATGCGCTTGACGTATGGCGATACGTCAATTCAACGATAGGGACGGGCTGATCTTGGTCGAGGAAAAACGACAACGGGTAGTCGGTCGCCATTGAGATTCTGCGCGCGGCTTCATCGGTGAAATCGATTTGCCGGTTTTGCAGTTTACTGAGCGTTCCTTGAGCTATGCCGGTTTTTTCCGCGAGCTTTTTCTGGGTCATGCGTTCGACCTGGCGGAGCAGGATGACCCTGTCCGGATTGTAGTTCACGTCTCTCTCCTTTTGTTTTACCGCATTGAACTCTAGCAACCCACCTTCTCTTCGATTGTTAGGCCCTTCAGAATGTCGATTTCGTCATCTGGTTCCGGGTCGAACCCCGGCATCCATCCTCGGCCGCCATCACCATCCGACATGATGGGGAACGAATACGCCGATTTTCCTTTCGCGCCATACTTTCCGGGGCTTATCGGCTTGTACACGCGCAGGAACGCCGGTTCGGGAAAAAGATAGTCGCAGGCGATGGTGAGCTTGACCTCGCTCAGATCGGGTTGACCAAGGACGTTGACCATAAGCTGGCCCACACCCTTCGCACCATTCTGGCTGTATCGCGCCCTGCCCGCTAGCGTATGACCGGAACACGGCATACCACGCGTGATGGGATCAACGGCATGGAAGTAGGAGACCGCACCCGTGGGCGTGTGCACGAGGTGGAAGAATCCCGAATTGTCCACTTCCCACCACCTAACCGGATGAAATTCTTTCCACTCCTTCGCCATGTTCATGTTGATGAGGTATGCCGCGATTCGCGATTTCTGCCGGGCGCTAAGACGCTTATACGAGGCGAGGTCCTTCTTGATGTTTGCGGTGCAGTCTCGAACGAATTCAGGCAGAAACTCGCAGAGCGGACTAAAGGCCTCCATGACCGCCTGTTTCTCATCAATTTTTGCGATATCCGTCATGCCAACGACCTTTCGTTTCCCTCGGATAACTTCTAAAAGAATATTTTAGCACTAGATGTTACTATCAAGGAACAATTCGCCGCCCATCAGGAGTCACCAGAAATAAAGCCGCTTGCCGCAACATTCGACCGGCGTGTCGTGGCTATCTTCTTGTATAACTTACTTAATTGAAGTATAATTATTATGTAAACGAAAACGGAACAGTGGAAGGAGGTGATGCGGTTGAGATGGGATATAGTCTCGATGGCCCTCACGGCGGCGATGTTTCTGCTCCAGCTGATTGATTTCATCATCGATAAGCTCGACAGGCGGCGTAAACCGAAGCATCGGCGCTCCAAGAAGTAAAGTCCGGGGGATTCCAGATATCGGTAGTATCCAGAATCCCCCTCTATTCCCATCTTCCCGCAATCATCATGAAAAACAAAATCAACGCAATATCCAGCCTGCTGCTGGGCGTGGCCACGGCGTGCGGCGTATTCGCCGGTTTCGCCCCGTGGGTGCTGGCAGTCATGGCCGTTGCCACCGGTTTCCTCGGCTTCATGGCCGGCAGCATGGGAGGGGAGAAGAAAGAATGACCGAGCGTTATCTGAGCCTCAAGGAGGTCGGCGAGCGCATCGGTTCGAGCAATCCGGCCGCGAGGGGGTATCATCTGCCGGAGCCGGACGCGCTGATCGGTACGACTCGCGGCTGGCTGCCGGAGACCATCGATGCTTGGAACGCCGCCCGCCCCGGCCGTGGTGCGGGCGGCGGAAGACCACGCAAGAATCGTAATCAGGCCGATTCCCCCACCGCCTGACGAGCCTTGTCGGCGAGTGCCGCGAGGCTTGCGGCGGACCAGTGGGTGTATCCGGCCGTGGTGCTGATTTTGGCGTGGCCCATCATCGCTTTTCTCGCGTCTTCCGGGGCTCCGGCTTCAGCGAGGTGCGTGGAGAAGAAGTGGCGGGCGCTTCGGATGGTGACGTAGGGCAGTCCGGCGTCTTCGAGGGTGCGTTTCCAGCGTCGGCGTTCGACGGTGTTGGTGAGCGGGTGTCCCTCGCGCGTGAATATGAGTTGTCCGTGTTTGCATTGTCTGCGGCCGACGAGCGCCCAGAGTCCGAGCCATGTCTGGTTGCTGACGGGCACGAACCGGTTGCCCTGCTTGCTTTTTGGTTCGACGAGCCAGAAGCATCCCTCGTAATGGCGTGCGCGGAGCCAGTTGGGCACTTCGGTGTCTGATCTGAAGCGTTGGAGCTCCCACATGATCTGGATGCCGTGCACGCCGTCGACGGTGGCGAGCTCTTCGGGCAGGATGGCGAATCTTTCGGCCTCCCTCATGCCGGTCTCGAACATGATGTTCCACATGAGGCTCCACATTTCGCGGTCGTCGTCGGTGTCGGCCAGGTGGCTGTATTTGCGGCGAGCGGGGTCGAGCGCGGCCTGCGCCGCCTGGGCCGGCTGTCCGGGTTCGAGGATTTGGGTGGCCTGCGACTCGTAGCGCGGCGGCGTTGCGGCGAGCGCCGGGTTCGATGGGATGAGGCGTTCGCGGACCGCTGCGTCGAGTACCTGCCTGAGTCTGAGATAGTGGTTGTGGACGGTTTTGCTTCGGTGTTCTTTGGCGAGTTTGGCGCACATTCCGTCGATGGTGGCGGGGGTTATTCTGTCGAGTCGCATTCCGCCGATGACGCTGCGGATGGTGTTGCAGTCGGATCGGTAGGTTTCGAGGGTGCGGGGTTTGACGTTGGGCGCGATGGTGTTGAGCCATCGGTCCATCCATTCGCCGAGCGTTGGGGTTCCGGGCAGAGGCATATCGCCCTCGCGCTGCAGTCTTTTGATTTTTTCTTGGAGCCGTTGCCGGGCGGCGGTCTTGGTGGGGGCCTGTGCCTCGACCATGCGGCGTTTGCCGGTGCGCGGGTTTGGTGCGATCTCTTTGCGCGCGTGCCATGTTCCGCGTTTGTCTTGCCATTCGCTGCCGCTTCCTCGCGGTCTGCGTGGTGGTGTTTTGGGCGTCGTCGTTTTGTTTTGTTCGGGCATCATGCCTCTTCCTTGGTCATGCTATGTGGCAGCTGGAGGTCATGCTATAGGTCATGCTATCGAGGTCACAATCAGGCACGTTTGGCCCAAATCTTGCAATCTCGATGATTCGGCACCCGAATATGCGGAAGGCCGGAAACCCTTGAGATTCCTTGGGTTTCCGGCCTTTGTCAGTGGAGCGGATGACGGGAATCGAACCCGCGTAATCAGTTTGGAAGACTGAGGCTCTACCATTGAGCTACATCCGCGTTAAGCGTCGCTTTTGGCGACTTGAGTTATTATACATATTTCTTCGGGGATGGCAAACGCGTGTGGCTGCAGCAGGACCAGCCAATCTAGTTGATGGATTGCGGCTTTGCCGAGGACTCCCCTCAGTCACCTACGGCGACAGCTCCCCTCAAAGAGGGGAGCTAGAAACCGTCGAAATCACAAATGGATGAGCTGGGACTCGTATGGTTGGAGGTCGGCGCCCATCGCATTCAGAATCACGAACCAGCAGTTTTCGGGCAGCGAGTCGAGCTTGTCGATCTGGTTCTTGAGCAGGCGCACGTCGCGGCTGGTGAGCGCGCCCCACAGGTTAACCATGATGGAGACGTTGTACAGCATGTAGCACTCGGGGGCCTCGGGCGCTATTCCACAGAAATCGTCACCACCGCGGAGGCAATCGAACCATCGTGGCTCAGGGAAATATGGATATGCGGCATCGACCCCGCACCGATAGTCGAGCGCTGCGCCGAACGCGCATTCCGCCGCTCCTGCATCACTGCATAAGGCCCGTTATCGGAAGCAGAGGAATAAGCAGAGGAATAGCGAGCGCCGGCAGCCGAATTCGCGTAATCAGTTTGGAAGACTGACGCCGCCCCCTTACCCAGAGACACATGCGGCACACCACGGGAATCGTCCAAGATCTCGATTTCAGGCCACGGGAAATTATCAAGCGTGAACGGATAGGGGGCATCGCCAAGATAATCGCACCAGGCTTTGAGGAACGCCTCCTTGCCCGCCCATTTGGCGGCCAGATGGACGGCCTCCCCGTCATTCTTCTGGCGCGCGCGGTCGGATGCCTGCCGCACCTCACGCACGGAGAACAGCGCACGCATGCGAGACCCCGGCTCCGCCAACTGTTCGGCGAATGCGGCCACATCCACCACGTCATGCCCCAAACCACAAGTATTCATGCTTCCTATTGTGTACCGCTTCGCGCGTAATCTCTACACCTCATCAGAATTGGGGCCTGATTTCCATTTCAGGGGGAAAAGATTCACTATGCTGGATGACCTCGCGCAATACCGCAAACATCTTGGGCTGGCTGCCTAGCCGTCCAAAAAAACATCCGCGCCCCGCCCCGAAGGTCTATCTCCGTTTCGAGGGGCGGATTTTGACCGTTCCGGAGGTCTACTTCCGTTTCAAGGGGCTGGTCATCCTCCATACCACGAGTATCCGCAGCATAACGCCAACGCCATTCCGCCGTTTTTACGCCTTGTCTACTTGGGTAACAGCCCCTTGAAACGGAAGTAGACCTCCGGCGAATGCCAAATCAGCCCCTTGAAACGCAGAAAGCCCACTCCGAGGGAGGGGCTTTCGTATGTTCTGCATATTTCTCTCACTGAGTTTGTGCCAGCGAGAAAGCTCCAGGGGAAACTCCCCTCACCCGCTTCGCGGGAGCTCCCCTCAAAGAGGGGAGCCGAGATCCGGTGCGCTACTGGCTCCCATCAACCGAGGGGAGCCAGAGGAATCAGGCCTCGTAGTAGCCGTCGGCACCGAGGCGGGCGTCCGGGTTGAGGAGCATCGCCTTTTCGACCTCGTGGTGGTCGTAGCCACGGTGATCCTCGCGGAAGCGACGGTTGTCGATCGGCTCGTAGAGCGCGGCGCGACCCATCATGCCTTCCTCAAGGTGACGCTGGCCGGCGGCCAGGCGGGCGTTGGCACGCTCACGCCAAGCTTCCAGTGCGGCCTCACCATCGGCCTTGGCCACGGCCGCCTCGAAGGCACCCGGATGGACCAGAGCCACGAAGCCGGAAACATGTCCGAAGCCGAGCGAGGTGGCCAGACCGGCCTTGACCGGGCGACCAGCGGTCTCGCGACCGAACTCGTCCTCACCACCGCCGATGCGCAGGGGCTTCCTAACCCAGACCATGTGGTCGTCGCGCTGGAGCTTCGGATCCACGCAGTCGAGCGCCGCGTTCGCCGGAATCACGCCGGACTTGAACAGCTGCGTCAGACCGTTGACCTGGAAGATGCAGGCACCACCCTTGGCGTGGCCGGTAAGCGTCTTCTGCGAGATCACGAACAGCGGGTTGCCGTCGGTGCGGCCGATGGCGTGGGCCAGCGTGTTGTGCAGCTCGGATTCGTTCGGGTCGTTGGCGTTGGTGGACGTGTCGTGCTTGGAGACCACGGCGATGTCGTCGGCTGAGACGCCGAGCTTAGCCAGGTCGTGCACGAGCTTGGAGTCCTTGCCACCGAGGCCGGCAGCCAGGGCACCGAGGCCCGGAGCCGGGATCGAGGTGTGAGCACCATCCGCGTAGGAGTGGATGAAGCCGACCACGGCCGCAACCGGCAGGCCGAGCTTTTCGGCGATGTCACCGCGGGTCACGAGGATCGTGCCGCCGCCCTGGGATTCCAGGAAGCCGCCACGGCGACGATCGTTCGCGCGGCTGAAGAAGCGCGCGTCGATACCCTTGCCATACATTTCCTCCGAGTTGGCGGTGGCGTTCATGTTGCCGAAACCGATCACGGATTCCACGCCGATGTCGTCGATCGCACCGGTGACCACGAAGTCGGCCTTGCCAAGGGCGATCTTGTCGACGCCCTCTTCAAGGGAGACGGCCGCGGTGGCGCAGGCGGAGACCGGCTGAATCATGTTGCCGTAGCCGCCGATGTAGGACTGCATCACGTGAGCCGCGACCACGTTCGGCAGGGCTTCCTGCAGGATGTCGGTCGGGATCTCGTGGTTGAGGAAGCGGTCGAGGTACAGCTTGCGCATCGACATCATGCCACCGAAGCCGGTGCCCTGGGTCGAAGCCACCAGCGAGGGGTGGATGGACTCGAGGATTTCGGCCGGGGTGAAGCCGGCGCCCAGGTAGGCGTCCACAGTGGTGACGATGTTCCACAGGGCGATCTTGTCGACGTCGCCGACCATCGAGGCGGGAATGCCCCATCGGGTCGGGTCGAAGCCCTTCGGGAACTGGCCGCCGACTGTGCGGGTCATGGTGGCGCGGCGCGGCACGCGGATCATCGAGCCGGCGTGGCGGGTCACGTTCCATTCGCCGGATTCCTCATCCGGGGCGATGGTGGTGTGAGCCTCGTCCAGCTTGACGTATTCGGTGGCGACTTCGCGGGTGGGCACAGAGAAGGTGACGTCGTGGTCGAGGAAGACCTCGGCTTCCTCTTCGTCAGCACCGTCCTTGTAGTCGTTGCCCATGCCTTCCTCGAACGGGCGGATGCCGGAGCGGGCCACGACCTCGTCGTGGTAGCGCTCGGCGATGTCCTCTTCGGGCACGAGGTTGCCGTCGGTGTCGTACCAGCCGGGCTTCGGGCTGTCGGCCCAAGTCAGCAGGCCCATGTTCCACGCAAGTTCGAGCACTGCGCCGGCGCTCAGGTCGACGGTGCCGTCCGAGTGGATGCCGAGTTCGGCCTGGGCGCGCGTACGACCGGAGCCCCACGGGCCCAGCTCACCGACGGAAACGATGACGATTTCGTCTTCCGGCTTGGCGGTGACGTTGGTCCAGTCGTTGAGGTCGACCGAAGCCTGCTTGGTGACGATCGGTGTGGGCAGCGCCTTGATTTGCTGCCCACGCGAGGAGTCGGACAGTCCAGTGGACCGTCCGGCGACGGAGCCATCCGTTTCCTGAGACGAGGCCGCAGCAGCTTCCTTCTCGGCGTCGGCCATGGCCTCCGCACGCAGGGCCTTGATGTCGATGGGCTCGGAGCCGAGGCCACCGGTCAGGTCCACATCGAGCGGGGCCTTGAGGGCCTGCTCGCGCGATTCGGCAGTGCACAGGTCGAGCAGCTTGGCCGCAATCTGTGCGGTGGAGTAGGTGCGGATGCCGTGACGTTCAACGACGGCGACCAGCGGGTCGTTACCGCCCATCAGGCCGGTGCCACGCACCCAGCCGATCTTCGGGTGAGCGAAGGTGACACGGCTCGACCACACCTTTTCAGCGCGGGCACGGTTGACGATGGCGTCAAAGGCGCTCTTGACTTCGCCGTAGGCACCGTCGCCGCCGAATACGCCGCGGTTCGGGGAACCGGGCAGCACCACGTGGAGCTTGTGCTGCACGTTGGTGTCGGCACCGATGTGGCTGAAGCCGGCGATGGCGCGTTCCACGCCCCACAGCATCAGTCGGGCCTGCGATTCGAACAGGTCGCCGGAGTCGGCGAGCGTGCCATGGACCGGCGGAGCGGCGAACGGGAAGAACAGGGTCGGCTCCCACGCGGGCTTCAGAATCGTGGTGGTAGCACCGGAGGTCTTCTTCTGCTCGTGGCCCACCCAGTCGACCAGTGCGTCGACGTCGCGGTAGCTGGAGAGGTTGGCCGGAACCAGCCACAGCTTGGCGTTGCCGGTAGCGTGCTCGCGGTAGGCCTGCTTAGCCCAAGCCTTAATGGACGGCTTGAAGCTGTGCGAGGTGGCCACCACAGTGGCACCGCCTGCGAGCAGGCCTTCGACCACCTGAGCGGCAATCGAGTTCGGGCTCACGCCGGTGACGATGGCGATATCATTCGCGTAACGGGAGGCGTTCTTGTTGGACGCAACCTGTTCGAGGGCCTCGGAGCCGGCCTTCTGGAAGGCGGCCTTGAGTTCTTCGCTCTCCGACTCGTTGGCGAACCACTGGGCTTCGGCGGCGATGGTCTTGCCAAGGCCGATGAAGCTGCCGTTCAGGGCGGCGGGATCGTTGTCGTAGTAGGCGCGGGCGAGGTCTTCGCGGGCGGAAGCCCACCGATCATCGAAGAGGATGGCCTTGTTGGCGTCGAAGCGCGGAGCGACCTGCTTAGGCCAGTCGGAGCCAAGTTCGGCTTCAACCGCGGCCACGACGGCGGCGTTCTCGTCCTCGGATTCTTCCGGAGCCGGAGCGGCCACGCCGAGCTCGTTCAGCACGAAGCGGGCGGTGGCGGCGAGCACGCCGTTGGAACCGGTGACCTTCTCGGCGAAGGCGTCGAGCGCGGCGGAATCGACCACAGCGCCACCAGCGGCACCACCGGCGGACGGCAGGGCCACGGCAACACCCTTGAGCTGGGCGACGACCTCAACGGCCGCATCAATCAGCTTGTCGGCTTCCGGCTTGTTCTGCACGGCGGCGGTGGGCAGCTTGGCCAGGTCGCCGCCACGGGAGCTGGCACCCTCGCGAGTGTCGAGCAGCAGTGCGGCGAGCACGCTGGCCACCCAACCTTCACCGAGCTGCCATACGTTGGTCACGCGGTCGCGGATGTACTGCTGCTTGACGCCGGCGGCACCGAACAGCGAGCGCAGGCGGTCGCGCAGCGCCTCGGAGAGCACGGCACCGAACGGCTTGTAGTTCGGGGCGGCCTTGTTGACGATTTGGGCGAGCTTGTCGAGCGTCGCTTCAGCAGCACCGTCCACGCTGGCGACTCCCAGCTCGGAGCTGATGTCCATGAGCAGCTGGTTGCGGCGAGAAGAGACACCGTTGGTCAGGGTGTCAGTGGTGTCGTTGCTGCCGATCTGGTCGATGCGCACCTTGGCGGAGTAGGCCATGAGCACGCCGATGGCATCGGAAGCCTTGAAGGGCAGGTCGGCGACGGCGGCACCGGACGGTGCGCCGGCCGCGGCCTGCCCTGATTGCAGGCCGCGCGAGGAGTCGGACAGTCCAGTGGACTGTCCGGCGACGGAGCCATCCGTTGTCTGAGCAGCCTCAGTCACGGCATTTGCCGGAGCGGCACCGGAACCGAGCTTGGCGACGGCGGAACCACCGGCAGGAGCGGTTTCGACCGGGGCCGAGGCCGCAGCCTCTTCCGGCTCATCGTCGGGAACCAGCGAATCGGTGTCGGTCATGTAGACGCGGCCTTCATCGCGGCCGACGTTGTAGACGACCGTATCGTTGCCGGCGAACTCGGGTAGACGCAGGGTCTTGGCACCGAGGTTGGCCAGGGTCGGGGCGTTGCCGAGGCCGACTTCGACGTATTCCTCCACGCCGAGGCCGCCCTGTTCGCGCTGACCGAAGAGCAGCGCCTGGGTTTCAATCCAACGCACCGGGGAGGCGAACTGCCAGGAGAGCAGTTCGGTCAAGAGCAGACGGCCGAGCTTCTGGTCGTCATCGGCGTAGGAATCCCACACGGCCGGGTCGTCGAGCACGGCCTTGATACGCTCGGACGGCACGACTTCGAGGATCTTGGCGGCGAATTCCTTGGTCATCTCGAACGGGGTGGCCACCAGGTTCGGGATGTAGCGGTCCACCAGACGGCCACGGTAGTCGATGTAAGCGGGAAGCAGCGCGTCGAGCTTGTCGCGGAATTCCGGCACGCCCTTGCGCAGCAGTGTGGAGTGGAACGGCACATCGATGCCGGGCACCAGCATGAACGCGGGCTTGCCACCGAATGCGGCCACGCGGCGGGCGGAATCGGCCTTCAGAGCCTTGAGTCCGGCGATCGTACCGGCGATGGCGTACTGCTGGCCGGCGAGGTTGTAGTTCACGATCTCCAGGAATTCGCCGGACGCCTTGGCCACGGATTCCACGTATTCCTTGACGTGCGCGTCGTCCACACCGAACTGGTTCGGGCGCAGGGCACCCATGCGGTAGTTGGAGCGACCCTGTGCGTCACGCTCGATGAGGTGGTGCATGGTGGAACCACGGTGGAACACGAGCTCCAGCACGGTTTCCAGCGGAATCACGTCGGCGAACGCGGACAGCGCGTTGTATTCGCCGAGCGAGTGGCCGGCGAAGTAGGCGGGCCAGATGTCGGCGCCGGCTTCGCGCAGACGAGCGGTCTGGGCGAACGCCACGGTGGCGAGCGCCACCTGCGTGAACTGCGTCAGGTTGAGCAGGCCTTCGGGGTGGCGATAGGTCACGCCGTTGGCGGTGAGCTCCTTCGGGTTATCGCGCACGAGGCCCAGGATCGAGAAGCCGAGCTTGGAGCGGGTGAGCTTGTCGGCGCGCTCCCACACGTCGCGGGCGGCGGCGGACTTGGCACGCTCGTCCAGAACCATGCCCTGCTTCTGGATGCCCTGGCCGGGGTAGACGAAGGCGGCGCGCGGCGCGCGGACCAGTGCGGTGCCGCGGGAGACGAGCTGGCCGTCGATACGGCAGGTGACTTCGAGGGTCATGCCGCCGTGGCGCACCTTGCCGACGCGCTCGACGGAGATTTCGACGGTGTCGTCAAGCTGAACCATGCCGTACATGTTGTAGGTCCAGCCGGCAATCTCGTAGTGGGCACCCTTCTCGTCCAGCGCCTGCACGGCGTGCTGGGCGGTGGCGGACAGCCACATGCCGTGCACAAGCGGAGCGGCCAAACCGGAGATGCGAGCGCCACGAGTGGAGGTGTGGATCGGGTTGAAATCGCCGGAAGTACGGGCGAAGGCGGTCATGTCGTGTGGGGCGACGACCTTCACGCGGCGCAGCAGACGGCGCGGCGTGGGCGCGATCTCCTCGTGCTCGGCGTCGCCGAACTCGGGGGCGTCTGCCGGCAAAGCATCGGAGTAGACGCGGCCGCGGATCGCGAAACGCTCGGTTTCGCGGGCAAGCAGCGTGCCGTCGGCAGCGGTGTGGGTCACGTGGATGGTGACCACGCGGCCGGAGGCGGACTCGAAGTAATCCTCAGCCCAAGACTTCAGGGTGATGGTTTCACCGGTGTGCTTAAGCAGGTCCTCCTCGTTCACCTCAAGTTCGATGAGGTGGTCGAGGTGGACGGCGTTGAGCAGGCCTTCAATCACCGGGTAGCCCTTGACGTACACGGAGCCGAGCGCCGTGTAAATCGCCGGCCAGGCCGGGCCGACCAGCGCATCGGGAGCGATGCGGCTGGGCTGCAGGGTCGTCGGCAGAGCGGCGCCGGTGGCCGCTTCGTGGTCGAAGCCGAGGTTGGCGGAGAGGGTGTAGGCGGCGGTGGCGGTAGCAAACGGACGCTCGTCAGAGGTCTTGCCGTCAAGCTGCGGCATCTCGGTGAGCTTGTCGCCGGTGATGGCGGTGTTGCCGATGCCTGCGGTGGCGGCGAGCATCGCGTAGACGTCCGGAATCAGGCGTTCGCGGTCCACGACCGGCACACGGCCAGGCTCGGTGCCTTCCACGATGAGCGGGATGACGATATCGCGCACGGCGTGCTTGGAGGTGCCGCCGTCCGGGTCGTTGTCCCAGTAGGTGTCGAGGTGGATGTCCAGATCGTACTTGCCGGCCGCGGCGTCAAACGCGCGGATCTCGTAGTACTGGTCGCCCAGGGCGGTGCCGTAGGCGGGGTTGTCGGTGATGTGGCCGACCCAGGAGATGTTCGGGGACTTGCGGATGAAGTCCTCGGCGCTGGTGGCCTCGCCGAGTGCGGCGAAATCGTCGTTCTCAGCGGCATCGGCGGCCTGCTGTTCGTCCTGCACGCGCTTGATGGCGGCGGTTTCGAAGCGGCCGAGGATGTCGGCGATCGGCTCGTCGATGGTGGTGATGCCGGCCACGGAGATCGGGCCGGGGATGGCACGCACGGAATCGGCGGAGTAGCGCTGGTCTTCGGACTGCCAGAGCTGGTCCTGACCCCACCAACGCAGCAGGTCGTTGTCGATGACGGGCACGAACGGCATGGGCTTGGGGTATTCGCGCACGAGCACCGGGAACCAAGCCACGTCGGTCGGGACCACCTTGAGTTCGGCGGTCTGCGGGTAGGCCAGTGCGAGCTTTTCGAGCGCGGGGGCCGGGTCGGCGAGAATGTCGTCGTGGGTCAGCAGGCCAGCGGCAGCTGCCTCTTCAGCAGAAACGCCATCAGCGGCGAACAACTTGGAGGTGAATTCGCCGGAGTCCGTGTCGTTCACACGGGCTTCGATGCGCTGCAGCAGGTGCTGGAAGCGGTCGGCGTAAGTCGGGTCGACCCACGGGAAGGCGAGTTCGGCGAAGCGCCGCGCCCACTCAAGGTAGGTCATGGAGGCCAGGTCGCCGAAGTAAGGCTTGGCGGTCTTGTTCAGGGCTTCGATGATTTCCTTGCGGCGGGAGTCGAGCTCTTCGGGGTGCTTCATGACGCGCACGAGCAGACGGCCGCATTCGGCGGAGTCGTTCTCGAGCTCGTAAATGTCGGCGTGCAGGTGGCTCAGGCCGGAGGACATGCCACCGACGGACTTGCCGGACGGCACCCAGTGGGCGGCCTGCGGGGCGAACACGTCGTCGGACTTGGCGTCGGCCGGAATACCGGGCGTCTTGACGAGCAGCTGCTTGACTTCGGGGCTGGTGTGAGCCTCCTTGGCGGTCATCGCGGCGGTACCGATAAGCACGCCGTCGACCGGCATGTCGGGCAGGCCGTAGGCGTGGGCCCACTGGCCGGAAATGTAGTCGGCCGCGCGTTCGGGGGTGCCGATGCCGCCGCCGGCGACCAGCACGAGGTTGTCGCAGGCGCGCACTTCGGCGTAGGTGGCGGCAAGCAGGTCGTCCAGCGCTTCCCAGCTGTGGTGGCCGCCGGCTTCACCGCCCTCGACCTGAACCATGATGGTGGTGGGGGACACGGCCTTGGCGATGCGCACGACCTGGCGAATCTGGTCCACGGTGCCGGGCTTGAAACTCACGTACGGCAGACCGTCCGCCTGCAGCGACTCGATCAGGGCCACGGCTTCGTCCAGCTCGGGGATGCCGGCGGAGACGACCACGCCGTCGATCGGCGCGCCGGAAGCACGCTTCTTGGGCACGATGCGGGAGGAGCCGAACTGCAGGTTCCACAGGTAACGGTCCATGAACATCGCGTTGAATTCGACCGTGCGGCCTTCCTCCAGCTCGTCTTCGAGGGCGGCGATGTGGCGGTCGAACACTTCGGCGGTCACCTGGCCGCCGCCGGCGAGCTCGGCCCAGTAACCGGCGTTGGCCGCGGCGGCCACGATTTCCGGTTCCACGGTGGTGGGGGTCATGCCGGGCAGCAGTACCGGCGGCTTGCCGGTGAGCTTGGAGAACTTGGTGACCAGCTTGGCGCCGGCCGGGGTGTTGATGACGCGCGGGGCGAATGCCTTCCAGTTCTGGGTGCGCTCAGGCTCGCTTTCCAGCATGGAGAGCGTGGAGCGCTCGGCCAGCGTGGTGGCTTCGACCACGCCGATGCCGGTGCCCTGCACCACGTTGCCGATCAGCTTGCCGAGCGTGTTGCCGGGGCCGAGGTCCACGATCCACAGCTTGGACGGGTCGGCGTCGTCGAACAGCGCCTTGACGCGGGCGTTCCAGTCCACGTGGTTCAGGAGCACTTCCTCGGCGAGTGCACGGGTGCGCTTCTGGTCGAAGCCGCAGGCGCCGGCCCAGGCCACGGTCTGTTCGACGGCGTCGGCCATGAGCGGCGAGTGGAAGGGCAGGGTGACCTCAAGGTATTCGAGGGTCGGGTTGAACACGGTGCCGCCGTGGAGCTTCTGCTCGCGCAGCTTGGCCTGATGCTGGTGTTCGCGCTCGGCTTCGAGGGCGAAAGCGGCCAGGTCTTCCGGGTAGCCGGACAGCACGTGGTGGTTGTCGGAGTTGGTGACGGCGATGGAGATCGGGCCGCGAGCGTTGTTGACGCGGGCCACCAGCGCCTCGACCTGGGCGCGGGTGGCGCCCTTGACGGAGAGCATCGGGCTGGCTTCGCCGTACTTGGGGTTCAGGCCCAGTTCGCGCACGCGGCGGGTTCCGGCGGCGCCGATCAGGGCGGCCACGGCCAGAATCTCGTCAAGCGTGGTGCCGGCGGCCTCGATGGAGCCGGCGGCCTCGATGGCGCGGGTCATGTGCACGGCGAGCACGCCCTGGGAGTGGCCGAGCACGGCGAGCGGCTTGGCCTGGGCCACGCTGTAGCCGAGGTGTTCGAGGTCGAGCAGGGCGCCGAGCTGGGTCAGCGCCACGCCTTCCACGGACGCGGTGGCGTCGGCTGCGGCGCCGAGGCGTGCCGGGTTCGGGGCGAAGCCGAACAGGTCGACCGGACGGCCGGTGGTGGCCAGCAGGTCGGCGGCGACCGGGGTGAGCAGTCGGCCGGCTGCGGCGACGTGGCCGCGCAGGGCCTCGTCAAGGCTGGGATCGGTGGTCTGGTCTGCCAGGGCTACCGGCCACGGGGTGGACTGGCCGGCGAAGGCGAGCGCATGGGGCTCGGTGGCTAGGCGATTGAGGAAGAAGGTGGTCATTGCTTTCCTTACTTGTGTTTGGTTGACGTCTTCAAAAATCAGAGGGGCTGGTTGCCGTGGTGTTTGGTGGTGCGCTTGACGCGCCGCTTGGTGGCGAGCGTGGCCAGCGATTCGACAATCACCTCACGGGTCTGTTCGGGGTCGATCATGCCGTCGATCTGCCCGATTTCCAGTGACAGGTTCGCGTTGACGGTGCTGGTCTCGTACTCCTTGATGTACTTGGCCCGCAGCGCATCGACGTCCTGTCCGGAGGCCTTGGCCTTGGCCAGGTCGTGGCGGTGGATGATGTTCACCGCGCCGGCCGCGCCGAGCACCGCGATCTGGGAGGAGGGCCACGCGAAGTTCAGGTCCGCGCCGATGGCCTTGGATCCCATCACGATGTACGCGCCGCCGAACGCCTTGCGCAACACCACGGTCACCATCGGTACCTGTGCGTTGGCGTAGGCGTAAATCACCTTGGCGCCGCGGCGGATGATGCCGGCGTGTTCCTGGTCGGAGCCGGGCTTGTAGCCGGGCACATCCACGAGGGTGACCACGGGCAGGTTGAACGCGTCGCACAGGCGTACGAATCGGGCGACTTTCTCGGACGAGTCGACGTCCAGGATGCCGGCGAGCACGTTCGGCTGGTTCGCCACGATGCCAACCGGCTTGCCGTCGATGCAGGCGAAGCCGACGAGCGCGGAGGCGCCGAACAGTTCCTGCACCTGCACGAATTCGCCGTAATCGACGATGCAACGAATCACTTCGAGCATGTCGTAGGGCTGACGTTCGTTGGTGGGCACGATGGTGGCAAGTCGCTTGGCGGTCTCGCGTTCGGCGCGGGTGACGGCGTAGGCGTAGACCGGCGGCTTGCTTTCGCTGTTGGACGGCAGGTAGGCGAGCACGGTGCGCGCATAGTCGATGGCGTCGGATTCGTCCTCGCCGAGGTAGTGGGCCACGCCGGACACCCGGTTGTGCACTTCGCCGCCGCCGAGGTCGGCCATGGAGATGGTCTCGCCGGTCGAGGCCTTGACCACGTCCGGTCCGGTGACGAACATGTTCGAGTTCTCACGGGTCATGATGATGAGGTCCGTCAGGGCCGGGCAGTAGACGGCACCGCCGGCGCAGGGGCCGAGAATCAGGCTCAGCTGGGGCACGAAGCCGCTGGCCTCGCAAGTCTTGCGGAAGATGCGACCGTACTGGGTCAGGGCGGCCACGCCCTCCTGGATGCGGGCGCCGCCGGAGTCCACGATGGCCACGATCGGCACTTTGAGGTCGATGGCCATGTCCATCAGTCGGCAGATCTTCTCGCCTTCGGCGGTGCCGAGGGTGCCGCCCTTGACGGAGAAGTCCTGGGCGTAGACGGCCACTTTGCGGCCGTAGACCTGGCCGAAGCCGGTGATGACGGCCGCACCGGCGTTGCCGCCGGCGATATTGCCGCCCTGGAAGCGGCCGATCTCCTCGAACGTGCCGGTGTCGAAGAGCAGGTCGAGGCGTTCGCGCGCGGTTTTCTTGCCTTTGGCGTGCTGCTTGTCGCGGGCGCGCTCTTCGGCGGCGCGGGCCAGTTCGGCGGCCTTGACCACAGCGGTGCGCAGCGGCTGGTGGGCCGAAGGCTGTGCGGCGTTGGCGGCCGAGGCCGCAGCCGCGGCCTTCACGGCCTGCGAATCCATGATGTCAGTCATTGCCACCCTCCTTCTTGGCGTCGGTGGCCTTATCGGCTCCTTCTGACGAGGGAGCTGTCGACGCAGCCGCCTGAGGGAGAGATCCCGGCGCAGCCGCAGCAGCCTTGGCCTTGCCGGCGTTCACGTCCAGCGTGACCAGCGTGTCGCCGGCCTCCACGCCGTCGGCCGGGCCAACGAAAATCTTCTTCACTTCGCCGGCGGCCGGCGCGTACACGTAGTTCTCCATCTTCATGGATTCGAGCACCACCAGAAGGTCGCCCTTGGCCACTTGCTGGCCTTCGGACACGTTGATGCGCGTGACCACGGCCTGCATCGGGGAGGCGATGACGCCGGATTTGGCGCCGTCGTTGGCCGCAGCGGCACTGGAGGCCACGTTGTGCAGTCCCGCACCGCGCAACGGCTGGGTGGGTCGCTTGGCACCGCGGGCGCGGGCCGAGCCGGTGATGTTCTCCACGATGTCGAGTGGCACGGTGAGCTTGACGCGGCGGTTGTTCATCTCGATGACGAACGTCTCCGACTTGGACTTGTCGGGCGCGGCCGGGGCAGCGGCACCCGGGGCGGCGGCCAAGGAGGCCGGCTGGCCGGAGGCGGCGGAAGCCGGTGTGCGGTTCAGGTACGTGCGCTCCAGCCACTTGGTGGACACAGCGAACGGATGGCCATGCTCGGCGGTGAAGTCGTCGTTGCGGAAGATCTCCTTGAACAGCGGAATCGGCGTGGGCACGCCTTCGATCACGAGCTCGTCGAGCACGCGGCGCACACGGGCCACGGCATCGAGACGGTTCTGGGCAGTGACGATGACCTTGCCCATCATCGAATCGAACTTCGGGGAGATGGTGTCGCCCTGTTCCACACCGGTATCGATGCGCACGCCGGGGCCGGCCGGCCACTGGATCTTCTCCAAGGTGCCGGAGCCGGGGGTCAGGTTGGTGGCCGGGTCTTCGCTGGTGATGCGCAGTTCGAAGCTGTGGCCGCGCGGTTCGGGGGCGCGGGTGAGCTCGCCACCGGCGGCGATATTGAGCTGTTCGCGCACCAGGTCGAGGCCGCTGACCTCTTCGGAGACGGTGTGCTCCACCTGCAGACGCGGGTTGACTTCCAGGAAGTACACTTTGCCATTCGGGGTCACCATGAATTCGCAGGTGCCCAGGCCCACGTAGCCGACCGTGGTGAACAGGCGGCGGGAGTATTCCTCCAGCGTGCTGACGATTTCCTCGGACAGGAAGGGCGCGGGCGCCTCTTCCACGAGTTTCTGGTTGCGGCGCTGCAGCGAGCAGTCACGGGTGGAGTACACGGTGAAGTTGCCGTGCGAGTCGCGCCCGGACTGGGTCTCGACGTGGCGTGCCTTGTCCACGAACTTCTCGATGAAGTATTCCTTCAGATCGCCGCCTTGCAGCGCGTCGTGGTTCATGTAGAAGCGGCGCAGCTCCTCGTCGTCATGCACCACGGTGATGCCGTGGCCGCCACCGCCATCAGTGCGCTTCATCATGATCGGGTAGCCGTGGGTGTGTGCGAAGTCGAGCAGCGTTCGCACGTCGGTCACCGGTTCGGACAGGCCAGGCACCGGCGGCACTTTGGCGCGCAAGGCCACTCGGCGGGCGGTGATCTTGTCGCCCAAATCCACCAGCGCGGTGTGGTGCGGGCCCACCCAGATGGCACCGGCATCCTCGACCTTCTGCGCGAAGCTCGGCACTTCGGAAAGGAATCCGTAGCCGGGGTGCACGGCATCCGCACCGGTCTTGTGCAGGATGTCAATCAGCAGATCTTCGTTGAGGTACGTGTCCTTGTAGGTGTCGCCGGAGAGCAGGTATGCCTCGTCGGCCATGTCCACATAGCGGCTATTGCGATCCTGTTCGGAGTAGACAGCCACGGTGGAGATACCCATCTCCTTGGCCGTGCGCACCACGCGAAGCGCAATCTCGCCTCGGTTCGCAATCAGCAGTTTTTTGACGATAGAAGCCATAGTGTCAAATTGTGCTCTCTATATAGAGGAGAGGGCAAGCCGCGTTCACACAAAAGCTTTCACGCCCTTTTGTAGGCTACGAACAAACGCGCGCGTAGGTTCCGGCAACGTAACCGTTGGCGCCTGCTATCAAAAACGTTGCAAATCCGCCGATTGCACATCCTTGCGCGCCGGCTCAAGAAGTTGACGTTACGGTTGTGTTCGTCAACTTATGACAAATCGAAATCGACAATTTTGTAAATTGGTACGAAACCGCACGAAATCGAACACCTCTACGATGGCAACCGTAAGTTCGGGGGAAGGCTCATCTGCGGGCGAACGGAAGGTGACCGGACCGGCATCGGTCCATCGCCGCACGATTCGCCCGCACAGGGTCGGATTCATTTGGGACCGTCCACCATATGGACGGTTCGGACTGTCGGGGATACCGCACGACCCGCCGGAACCTCCCCTCATCCATCGCATACCGCCCGCCGTTCACGGCGATATCACGCAACATAGGGGTCATTGATATGCAGACTTCACACACCACCGCATCCGCTGCGGCCACCACATCGCTCGCCCGTCGTATCGTCGCCGCATCCTGGAAGCCGGTGCTGTTCGCCGTGCTGATGTGGTTGTCCGCGGCCGCCGGCGAGATTCCGATTCCGGGCACGCCGGTGCCGATCACGCTGCAGACGTTCGTGGTGATGCTCGCCGGTCTTATGCTGCCGTGGCGTCAGGCCGGTGCCGCCGTCGCCACCTATCTGGCGGCCGGTGCGGTCGGCCTGCCGGTGTTTGCCGGCGGCACCTCCACGCTGGCCCTGGTCGGCCCGAGCGCCGGCTTCCTCTTCGGCTTCCTGCCGGGTGTGGTGGTCATCGCCCTGCTGCGCGGCAAGTCCGACACTTCGTCCTTCGCGGCCGCCGCGCGCACCGCGGGCCGCTACCTGCTGGCCGCGCTGGTCGGCGGCGTCGTGGTGGTGTACGCCTTCGGCTTCGTCATCCAGTCCGCGCTGACCGGTGCGCCGCTCGCCGCCGTGGCCCTGGCCTCCATGGGCTTCGTGGTTGGCGACGCCATCAAGGCCGTGGTGGCCTCTCTGGCCGCCGCCGGCCTGTCCAAGCTCGGTCGCTGACCTGAGCTACTAGCTAGCTACTGGCCGGCTATTACAGCACTCCCACATCGGCGGTGCGGACCGTATGGTCCGTGCCGTCTTGTGTTCTCAGGATCAGTGAGGCGTCTTCGTTGAGGCCGATGGCTTCGCCGGTCAGCGTGGTGCCGTCCGTGAAGTGCGCCTCGACCTGACGGCCGCGCGCCCAGCACACCGCCTTCACCTCCTCGCGCAACGACTCGGCCTGGCCCTTCGGGTCGGCGATGAACTTCACCAACCGCTCGCGGAAGCCCTCGACCTGACGTTCGGCCACCGCATCGCGCATCTCGCCGAACGACGGCAGCCCGGAGACATGCAGCTGCAGCGAGGTCGATTGCGGCGTGGGCAGCCGACAGGCGCCCAAGGCCAGGTTCAGGCCGACGCCGAACACGATGACGACGTCGTCATCGACATCAGCATCAGTACCGGTACCGGACGACGGCGGAATCACCAGTTCCGAGAGCAGCCCGCCCAGCTTGAGCCCGTGGCAGAACACGTCGTTCGGCCATTTGAGTTCCAGCGAGCAGTCCGGCTGGTTCGGCGCGGCACCGTATTCCTCGATCATGCCGTTCAGGGCGTCCAGCGTGACCAGTCCGGCGATCATCTGCAGCCAGCCATTGACGGATTCGTCGGTGGCGATCGCGCGCGGAATGCGCACGGCATAGGACATCGTCGAGCAACGGCCGGGCTGACTGACCCACTTGTGACCATTGCGCCCACGGCCGGCGGTCTGCCGGTCGGCGGCCACCACGGCCACCGCCAGTTCGCCATCCTGGTGGTCGGGCAACGTCAACGACCCGTCGCCAATCATCTGTACGGCCAGCGCGTTGGTCGAATCGGTTTCGTCCACGGCGACCACATGATCTGCGACGGCTGTAGTTCTGGGTAGCTGCGGCGTTGCAGCTTTCAACGCAATCATCATGGGCACTACGTTACCTCGATTTTGGCGCGATATGCCCGCGTTATTCCATGGAAAAGCGCGCAAAATCAACTATTTTCACCCACATAGCCCATGTTAACGTTCACAACTTCGGAAATTCCGCATTCGCCGACCCCACGCATGCACCCGGCCGTCATATTGGCTTGCGAACAATGGCGATGCCCGGCAGACATCGAATATCAACCGTTGACCTGTGCGGCTACCATATATTGTCATGACGTCACCAGCCACCGCGAAGCTTGCCGCCGTATCCAGCCGCCAGTCCCACCCGCATCTTGCGCGCGCGGGCGCTGCCGCGCGCTGGACACTGGCCGTGCTGGCCGGCCTGTGGCTTGCACTGTGCACGGCGGTCGGCCCGCTGTACTGGGACGAGGAGAACGGCACCCTCGCCCATTGGAACTGGGCCAATACCGCAATATTCGTCGTGTCATTCCTGATATATCTCGGAATCATCACGCTGATGGTGCGATTCGCAGCAGGCCAGCGCATACTGCCGAGGGCTATCGGCGAGCGACTACGTCAACATCAGCGGAATAGCGAAACATCACGGCCCGCCGCCGATCAGCAGGCCAGCCAACCAGCCAAGACCCGTCGTACCGTTCGCGCTATCGTCACGTCCACCGTCACTGTTCTGGACCGCTGGATCACACGCGGCACGAACCGGTTCTGGAAGCTTATGCTGGTGTTTTTTGTCGGCTGGCTCTGGGTGCCGACCACTCTGCTGGCCGCATTCGGTGCGGACCTCCGCTCACAGATCCGTGAATTCAGCTGGGCCTGGAACCAGTGGACCGGCCTGAAACAGCCCTATATCGGCTTCTTCTCCTTCGTGCCGATGGACATCTACCCCACTGCGCACTACATGTGGCCGTCCGATCCCACGTATCTGACCGACCAGCACAATGTGGTACTCACTGTGTTCTATGGCGCGATGGTCACGTTTGCGAGGCATCTGACCGGCTCAAACGATGCCGGTATCGTGACGTTGGCTGCCCTGCAGACGCTGTTCGCCGTGTTCTGCTGCGCTGCCGCCGCCAATCGATTCCTGAACCGGCCTTGGATAGGAAAAACGGCAACGGATTCCGCCGTTCCCCCACAGGCCGGAGGATTGGCCAGATTCCTGATTCTGCTGTTCTTCATGGTCTGCCCGCTGGCCGTGTTTTCCACTATCTCCATCACCAAATCGCCGCTGTTCGCGTTCTCGTTCGTCTGGTGGTTCAGCGTCTGGTATGAACTCGTCCAGACCTGGCACCCCGCCGGCACCCGCAAACATCCTCAGACCCCTGCCATCGCCACGCCCGTCCACTTGCCGTGCCACAGCTTCATCGCCTTCATCCTGGCCACGTCGGTGATGCTGATTTCCGCGAAATATGCGTGGTACATCATCGCTCTGCAAATCGTGCTGGCTCTGATCGCCGACCGCAAACGCTGGGCGACTTACGTCGTGGCGCTGCTCATCCCCACCGTACTGATTCACGGCGGCATCTCCTTCGCCATCTCCTCTGGTGCGATCATCGGCGGCGATCCAATCGAAAGCCGCGGCGTACAGCTGCAAATGATCGCCCGCGTGGCTCAGCGCAATCCGGACGGTATTTCAGACGAAGCCAAAAAGAACCTCGCGCCCGTCTTCAATCTCGATCAGATGGCCGACGCTTACTCCCAGCAGGATGCCGACCCGGTGAAATCCTCCGGTATTCAGGCCAAGAAGGTCAGCTACAAGTGGCGCACGGTGACGCCCGAGGATATGACCAATTTCAACAAGGCATGGTTCGAAATCGTCAAGGACAATCCGATCATCGCGCTGGATGCGTTGCTGGCCAAATGCTTCGGATACTTCAATGTGAACGATCAGCCGTACGTATCGATGGATTATTACGTGGCCAGCGATTACGTGCAGAAAAACTCCACATGGATCAAGGATTACAACCATGACTGGCGTGAGCACATCGCCGGCTTCACTCGCGTATGGGGCAGTATTCCCGTGCTCGGCTGGCCTACGCACGGCAATTTCTACGTGGTGATGACATTGCTGATCGGCGCGGCCGAGGTGATTCGCCGACGTTGGCTCACCCTCATGACCCATATTCCGCTGCTACTGCTGATGGGCGTGATGATTACCGCGCCGGCCAATAATTTCGAGCGGCACATGTTGCCGGTTGCGTTTGTATTCGGATTCGTGGTGCTGACGTATTGGCGAGAGTCTTTGGCTGAAAGGCAACGCCAATCAGCGACGCTACACTAGTGACTATGTCAGATTTTCTCGAACTTCTTGCTGCCGACGTTGCCGATTCGTCCGGTGCATCCGGTATGCCGGGTGCGCCCGATTCATCCGATTCGGCCGCACCCGGCATCACCGCGACCAACCGCGTACGCACCGTGCTGTTCGAGTGCCTGTTCAATCATCTGGCCGACGAACGAGTGGAGTCCCTGTTCACCATCCTCGGTTTCGAGCATGACTTCGATTGTTACGCCATCGCCGGATACCCTGCCCGGTCCGCCGCACGTACGGCCAAGGAAATCGAGAAAATCGTGGCCGATTTCGGCGGTGTGTGTCTGACCGCCAAGCGCCCGATCGGCAACAGCACCGCCGTAGTGGCGTTGATTCGTCCGGTCGGTGCGGCCACGCCGGAAATCATCTGCAATACCATCGCCCCGTCGTTCGCCGCCGATCGGCCAATCGCCTTGGGTCCGCAGCGTACCGGTGCCGATGGCGCGATGCGTTCGATTCAGGCCACGCTTTACTGTCTTCAGGCCGCGCCGGCTCTGGCCGCCACCGTGCAGCCATTGCCGCGCCCGTTACGCACCGACGACGCCCTGCCCGAACGTGCGTTGATCGGCGACGCGGACGCCCGTGACGAACTGGTCCGCGTGGTCTACGGAAGCCTGACAGCAGCAGGCCCTGATGATCCGACGCTGCTCACCGTCTCCACATTCCTGAAGTTCGGCGGTTCGCTCGAGACCACGGCCAAGGAGCTCAACGTACATCCCAATACGATCCGCTACCGTTTGAAGCGTGCCGCCGAATCCACCGGCTGGGATGCCACCGACCCGCGCGAGGCGTACGTGCTGATCACCGCCATCGCGTTGGGTCGTGTGGCCGAAGCGTAACGGACCGCAGCGTAGTCGGGCAGAAGCATAACCAGCAGAACCGTAGCCGGCAAAGGCCATAGCTGACCGGACATAACCGTCCAGCCCGACAGCCTAGCGGGCCGAATCAGGCTGCCTGAATCTCGTGTACGCCATCGTGCAGTAACGCGGCCAAGGATTCTTGAGTGGCTAACACTTCGTCCACGAATCCACCGGCGGACAGGCTGGCGATCACGCGACCGGACTCGTTGTCCACAATCGGTACACCGACGGCACCGACACCCAACGTCACATCCTCATCCGACAGTGCATATCCACGTTCGCGAGTCAAGCGAATATCCTCGCGCAACTGTTCCACACTGACCAGCGTGTTCTCGTTATATGCCGGGAACGGCGCTCCTGCAAGATAGCGTTCGACATCGGCATCCTCGAAATACGCCAAGGCCACGCGGCCGGCCGCGCCAGCATGTAGAGGCAGCACGCGGCCCGGGCGCAGGATCAGCGAATCGATGGCATGACCTTGCGCACATTCCACGCATACCAATTCAGTGCCGGAGACCACACTGAGGAATGAGGTCATGCCGGTTTGCGCGGTGATGGCATGCATGACCGCAATCGCAGGCTGCCATTCGGTACGAGACGTGCGAGCGGCATCAGCCAATCGCAGCCAGTCCAGCGATAATGAGTAGTTGCCATCCGTATCCGTTACGGCCCACCCCACATCGACCAGTCCATCCAGCACGCGGTATACGGAGGATCGCGGGATATCACAGGCGTCGGCGATATCTGCCGGAGACAGGCCATTCTCCGCCGCCAATGCGTCCATCACACGACTCGCCTTGTCTAAAGCGCGGGTCGGTTCACGTTTGTCTTCCGCCATCGTCGACGTTCCTTCCCCTGACTTATCCCTGACTCATCGTATTCAACTGTTCAGGCCAAGATAATCACCACTGTATCCAAGGCCTCGCGACACCTCGCGGCCGGCAGTCTGCACCAATTGCACCATGTCTTGAGCCGATGCCGTTGCCGGTTTCCCATCTACCAGACAGGCCAGCTCAGGTTCCAAGGAGCGGGAAAGGCCACTCAGGGCGATTGCCGCCTGAATCTCTCCGGCGTGATTGAATACCGGTACGCTGATAGTCACGGAGCCGGCCATGGTCTGGCCGACGTCATAGGTGAAGCCGCATTCGCGTATATGACGAGCCTGTCCCATTGCTGTGGCACGCATCGTGGAGAATGTGCCGCCGAGCTCGTTGTTATAGGCATAGTGTTCCAACAGCTGCTCGTAGCGAGCCGGGGGAAGCCAGGCCGTCAGTACATGAGAGGGAGCGCTCATGCTCAGAGGCAAGCTATTGCCCACCAGCTGTGCATAGCTTTGCAATGCCTCACGGGTGCGTGTCTCGATGCACACCGTGCGCAATCGCCTCCGAACGAACAGACCCCAGATGCCGAACTGGCCACGATGGGCGCGGAAGGTACGGCGAGCGATCTGCTGAATGTCCAGTCTGCTTTCGATTTGGCCGCCGATACGTACGCAATCGATGCCAAGCCGATACTCGCCACGATTGATGCCGCGTTCCACCCAACCGACTGCGGCGAGATTATCCAGCAAACGATACGTTGAGCTTACGGGTTCACCAGTACGTTCGCTTATGGTTTTTGCGGTGCTTGGTCCCAGTTCCGCCAATACATCAAGTACTGCCTTGGATTTCACCAATGCATCTACGCTACGGTCATCACGGCTTGGCGCCACCATGCGCGTCACCTCCTGGCCTGTATGTTGATACCTCAGCCATCTTACCGGGTATTCAGCGGGTTGCCGCCCAAAACGCACTGGGCCCCGGCAGGAGTATCCCGTCGGGGCCCAAGAGGTTTCTGGCTCCCCTCTTTGAGGGGGAGCCGTCCGCGCGGCGGACCGGGGGAGGCCCGAGACGCTAAGGCCCAAGGACGCGAGAAACACCCCGACGCGCGGGTGTCCTGATATGGGGAAAGCCCCTTGGGGCGTGTGCTCCGAGGGGCTTCCTGTACGTGTGATGCGGCGGCGTGCTACTCTCCCACACCCTGTCGGGTGCAGTACCATCGCCGTGCCAGGCCTTAGCTTCCGGGTTCGGAATGGGACCGGGCGTCTCACCTGGGCCATGGCCGCCGCAAATCTTCTCTTGTACGGTCAGACGCTGGGGTCTGCCGGCCTGTGGCGGCCTGGGAACCGGACAGCGGACGCGGATATGTCGATGTTTCGTCTTGTGGCCAGACAATGCTCATTGCCGTCTGGTGCCGTTTGCAGGAGGAAGATGCGGTCCAACCGCCAGGGGTTGGAATGTTAGTGTTGCCTTTCGTCCGTTAGTACCGGTCGGCTCCACCCCTCGCGGGGCTTCCACGTCCGGCCTATCGACCACGTGTTCTGCATGGGGACTACAGGAACTCGAAGGTTCCACGGAATGCTTATCTTGGAGCAGGCTTCCCGCTTAGATGCTTTCAGCGGTTATCCCTTCCGAACGTAGCCAACCGGCCGTGCCACTGGCGTGACAACCGGCATACCAGAGGTTCGTCCACCCAGGTCCTCTCGTACTATGGGCAGGCCTCCTCAGCATTCCAACGAGCGCAGAGGATAGAGACCAAACTGTCTCACGACGTTCTGAACCCAGCTCGCGTGCCGCTTTAATCGGCGAACAGCCGAACCCTTGGGACCTGCTCCAGCCCCAGGATGCGACGAGCC
>ENA-OQKF01000104-OQKF01000104.1-human-gut-metagenome-genome-assembly--contig:-NODE-104-length-73938-cov-4.647654_pt1 | contig 73938 bp, 71 predicted proteins | sample MGYA00242617_ERZ504784 | MGnify/ENA primary metagenome ERZ504784 (study PRJEB26092, sample SAMD00036364) | human gut metagenome | host: Homo sapiens | study: EMG produced TPA metagenomics assembly of... | reverse complement strand
CTGTCGAGGTGGCCGTCTGCCCGTCTGGCTGGCCCCTCTGATATGTACTCTGTGGGTGATGCTGTTTTTCCCGTAATCGGTGAAATCCCTGGTGCAGCGCGGGAAAGTCATGCTGCAGATCCGCCGTATCACCAGCCGTTTCGCCCGCACGACCCTCGATGGCGTCACTGGTTTCTTCCTCGCAGAGGATCGGGTCGCCGCCAAAAAAGGGAGCGTAGCACAGCTGTTTTCACAGCCCTGGCTGCCTGGTACCCTGATGCTATGGGTAACCTATTTTATGGGGCTGGTGATTTATTACGTTCTGCTTAGCTGGATGCCGACACTGATGCTGGGGATGGGCTATCCCCTCGCGGAATCCGCATGGCTTACCTCGCTGTTCACCTTCGGCGGTACCGCAGGCATCCTTCTTGCGGGCTGGATGATGGATCGCTGGGAGGCACACAAAGTGGTCGCAGGTGGCTTTGTCCTGACCATGCTGCTCATTCTGGCGCTCGGCATTGAACATAATCATATCGCTCTGTTTGGCGGCTTGATTTTCCTGATGGGGATCGCGATGAACGGCGCGCAATCGGGAATGCAGACGCTGGCAGCCACCTTTTATCCTACCGAGTGTCGCGCAACGGGCATTGCCTGGATGCAGGGCATTGGCCGCTTTGGTGGCGTGGCGGGCACCATGACCAGCGCGCAGCTTCTCTCCATGCAGTGGCAGGCAGACAGCATTTTGATGATCCTTAGCCTGCCCGCTCTGCTGGCGGCCGCGGCAACCTTCTACAAAATGCTGCGTTGCCGCTCGCAGGATCTCGGCGTCGCATAAGCGGCCCGGTTTCTGCTATTCTGCCCCCGCAATTAAGGGGGCAGCATGCTTAACATCGTTTTATTCGAACCAGAAATTCCGCCGAATACCGGCAATATTATCCGCCTGTGCGCCAACACCGGTTTTCGTCTGCATATCATCGAGCCGATGGGTTTTACGTGGGACGACAAACGTCTGCGCCGCGCGGGGCTGGATTATCATGAATTTACGGCCGTGGTTCGCCATCATGATTACGCCGCGTTTCTGGAAAGCGAAAACCCACAGCGCATGTTCGCCCTGACCACCAAAGGTACGCCGGCACATAGCGCCGTGCGCTATCAGGACGGTGATTATCTGATGTTTGGCCCGGAAACGCGCGGCCTGCCGGCCACCATTCTTGATGCCCTGCCCGCTGAGCAGAAGATTCGTATTCCGATGATGCCGGACAGCCGCAGCATGAACCTGTCAAATGCGGTGTCGGTGGTGGTGTATGAAGCATGGCGCCAGCTGGGATACCCGGGCGCCATTCTCAGAAGTTAAATACCGTCACCATACTCAAACGTATGGTGAATACCGTTGAAGTGCTGATCCATATCCATCGACGGTTTGTCGCTGTCTGGTTTACCGACAATACGTGCCGGTACGCCAGCGGCAGTCGTGTGCGGCGGAACAGGCTGCAGAACAACCGAACCGGCGCCAATCTTCGCACCACGACCCACTTCGATGTTGCCGAGGATCTTGGCGCCCGCGCCAATCATCACCCCTTCACGGATTTTCGGATGGCGATCGCCGCTGGTTTTACCGGTACCGCCTAACGTGACCGACTGCAGAATCGAAACGTCATCTTCAATCACCGCGGTTTCACCGACGACAATGCCGGTGGCGTGGTCAAGCATGATCCCGCGGCCAATTTTCGCGGCCGGGTGAATATCCACCTGGAAGGTCACGGAAACCTGGTTTTGCAGGAAGATAGCCAGCGCGCGGCGGCCTTCATTCCACAGCCAGTGGCCGATGCGATAAGCCTGCAAGGCATGAAAGCCCTTCAGATACAGCAACGGCGTAGAGTATTTGTCAACCGCCGGGTCACGCGTGCGCACGGCCTGGATATCACAGGCAGCAGAAGCGATCATTTCAGGGTCAGCGGCATAGGCCTCTTCCACCACTTCACGAATGGCGATGGCGGGCATAATCGAGGAAGCCAGTTTATTGGCGAGCATATAGCTCAGGGCGCTGCCGAGGTTTTCGTGCTTGAGTAGCGTCGCATGATAGAAACTGGCCAGCATTGGCTCGCAGTCAGCCAAAGCCCGGGCTTCAGCTTTAATATTGTTCCAGACGATATCCAGTTCTTCACACGGCATTGCTTACTCCAGACGACATGTTAATGACCGGCCAGTTCTGTGCTGGCCGGGTCATAGTGCTAACAAGAATCCCTGCGACTAGTTACTGCTGCGCTCATCCTTGCGCGAACGACCTAATAAGGTCAATGCTGCCTCGCGCGCATTTTTTCCGCAATACAATACCTGATAAATTTCCTCGGTTATTGGCATTTCGACACCAAAACGGTGCGCCAATTCGCGAACTTCTTTGGTATTGCGATAGCCTTCAACCACCTGACCAATCTTCTCCTGCGCGCCTTTCACATCCATGCCCTCACCGAGCATCATGCCAAAGCGGCGGTTACGGGACTGGTTGTCGGTACAGGTCAGCACCAGATCGCCCAGGCCCGCCATGCCCATGAAGGTGGTCGGATCGGCACCCAGTGCTGCGCCAAGGCGGGACATCTCGGTTAAGCCGCGCGTAATCAGTGCGGTACGTGCGTTGGCACCAAAGCCAATCCCATCGGACATTCCGGCGCCGATCGCAATCACGTTCTTCACCGCACCGCCCAGCTGTACGCCGATAAAATCGGGGTTGCTGTAAACGCGGAAACTTTTGCCGCAGTGCAGCAAATGCTGAAGATCGTCGGAGAAGGCCTGATCGGTTGATGCCAGCGAGATCGCCGTCGGCAGGCCAGCGGCCAGCTCTTTAGCAAACGTCGGCCCCGAGATAACCGCCAGCGGGATGTCATCACCCAGTGCTTCGCGGGCGACATCCTGCAACAGGCGTCCGGTTTCGGCTTCCAGCCCTTTGGTGGCCCATACAATGCGCGCATCAGGGCGCATCAGCGGCTTGATCTGACGCAGCACTTCGCCAAACACATGGCTCGGCACCACAATCAGAATGTTGCGGCTGGCCGCCAGCGCGGTCGCAAGGTCACTTTCAAGGTGCAGGGAGTCTGGGAACGGAACGTCCGGGAGGAACGCCACGTTGCAACGGTCGCGTTGCAGCGTCGCGATATGTTTTGGGTCGTGGCCCCAGAGAACCACTTCGTGACCATTTCTTGCCAGCGTGATGGCAAGAGCGGTGCCGTATGAGCCGGCACCGATCACAGTCATTGACGCATTAAGAGTGCTCATCAGGCATCCTGATGTTGTTCAGTACCTTCGCCAGCTTGCTGCTGCAGATAGTTCATGAACAGCGCATCAAAGTTAACTGGCGCAAGGTTCAGTTGCGGGAATGTACCGCGAGAAACCAGGCTGGTGATGCATTCGCGAGCATACGGGAACAGAATGTTCGGGCAGTATGCACCCAGGCAGTGCGCCATCTGGTTGCCTTCGATGCCGCCGATGGAGAAGATGCCGCCCTGCTGAACTTCACACAGGAATGCAGTCTCTTCGCCCAGAGAGGCAGTAACAGTCACACGCAGTACGACTTCATACACGTCATCCGCCAGTTGGGTAGATGCGGTATCGAGATCAAGTTTAACCTCTGGCTGCCAATCTTTCTGAAAAACGTGTGGCGCATTTGGCGCTTCGAAAGAGACATCCTTGGTGTAGATACGCTGGATCTGGAAAGTCATTTCGGTGTTGTTTTGTTCTGACATGGAAAAACCCTTTTTAATTGTCCTAAAGTCTCTTAGCTCAGCAGCGGATCGAGTCCACCACGGGCATCGAGCGCATACAAGTCATCACAGCCGCCAATGTGCTGCGCATCAATAAAAATCTGCGGAACCGTCGTACGACCACTACGTTGGATCATCTCTTCGCGTTTAATCGCGTCACCGTCAATCGGCAGTTCTTTGAACGCTACGCCTTTGCTGTTCAGAAGCGCTTTTGCACGGTGGCAGAACGGGCACGTTGCTTTGGTGTAGATCTCGATATTGGCCATTACTGAACTCCTTATTTACCGCGAACCAAAGGAAGATTTTCCCCGCTCCAGCCGGAAATACCTTCTTTCAGAACCGTTACGTTTTCGAAGCCTGCTTTATGCAGCGCGCTGGCAGATTCCTGCGCCTGCATACCGGTCGCGTCAACAACGATAATCGGCTGGGCTTTATGTTTCTCAAGCTCGCCAACGTTGTTCGCTTTGATTTCAGCAGGTAACAGGTTGATAGCACCAGCAATGTGACCTTTACGGAAATCGTCACGCTGACGCAGATCGACCACGACGGCATCTTCTTTGTTAATCAGACGCGTCGCTTCACCACGGGTGATAACCTTAATCTTAGACGTCAGGCCTTTAAATGTGGTGAACAGCACAGCAGCCAGCAGGCCAATCCACGCGATGCTCAGAACCGGATGGCGGCTAACGAATTGCATAATTTCTTGCATGGAGGGTAACTACTCCGACTTAGTGATTAAAAAAACCAGGACAGGAGTATACCTGTGCGTTGTGGCAAATACAGCCAGCGACCATAACCTAATCCATTTTCTGAGGCCTGCCACCTAAAAAATTGCCTCAAAAGCGTCCGCTAAGCACCTTGCCCCTGCGCTTTCTTTGATCTTCTGCGGCTATTTGATCGATTCAGCTGTAGTAAAATTACGCAAATTTTGACTCTTGAGCATGAGGTTGTCGCAATGTCGGTTTCTAAAAAACCTATGGTACTGGTGATTCTGGATGGCTATGGCTACCGTGAAGATCAACAGGATAACGCCATTTTCAACGCCAAAACGCCGGTGATGGACGCGCTGTGGGCAAAACGTCCCCACACCCTGATTGATGCGTCCGGGCTGGAAGTGGGTCTGCCAGATCGTCAGATGGGCAACTCCGAAGTTGGACACGTAAACCTGGGTGCAGGTCGTATCGTGTATCAGGACCTGACGCGTCTGGACGTTGAAATCAAAGAACGTACCTTCTTCAACAACCCAGTACTTTGCGGCGCGGTGGACAGAGCCGTGGCGGCCGGTAAAGCAGTTCATATCATGGGTCTGCTCTCCGCCGGTGGCGTACACAGCCACGAAGATCACATCATGGCGATGGTTGAACTGGCGGCTGAGCGCGGCGCAGAAAAAATCTATCTGCACGCTTTCCTGGACGGTCGTGATACGCCACCACGCAGCGCAAAAGGTTCACTGGCCTCCTTTGAAAACAAATTCGCCGCGCTTGGCAAAGGACGTGTGGCCTCTATCATCGGGCGCTACTACGCAATGGACCGCGACAACCGTTGGGATCGCGTTGAACAGGCCTATGACCTGATGACGCTGGCAAAAGGTGAATTCCAGTTCGCGACCGCGGTGGAAGGTCTGGAAGCCGCTTACGCGCGTGATGAAAACGATGAATTCGTGAAAGCAACCGTCATTCGTGCTGAAGGCCAGGCTGATGCCGCCATGGAAGACGGCGATGCGCTGATCTTCATGAACTTCCGTGCTGACCGCGCGCGTGAAATCACCCGTGCGTTCGTGAACAGTGATTTCGACGGTTTCACCCGTAAGAAAGTGGTGAAGATCGACTTTATTCAGCTGACCGAATACGCCGCTGACATCAATGCGCCATGCGCTTATCCACCCGCTTCACTGGCCAATACCTTCGGCGAGTGGATGGCGAAGAACGACAAGACACAGCTGCGTATCTCCGAAACCGAGAAATATGCCCACGTCACCTTCTTCTTTAACGGCGGTGTTGAAGAGCCGTTCAAAGGCGAAGATCGCATTCTGATTAATTCACCCAAAGTGGCTACCTACGATCTGCAGCCAGAAATGAGCTCTGCCGAGCTGACTGAAAAACTGGTTGCGGCAATCGAAAGCGGCAAATACGACACCATCATCTGTAACTACCCGAATGGCGACATGGTGGGTCATACCGGCGTGATGGAAGCCGCCGTAAAAGCGGTTGAAGCGCTGGATCACTGTGTTGAGCAGGTCGCGAAAGCGGTTGAATCCGTTGGTGGCCAGCTGCTGATCACCGCTGACCACGGTAACGCAGAACAGATGCGCGACCCGGCAACCGGCCAGGCGCACACGGCTCACACCAACCTGCCTGTTCCGCTGATTTATGTGGGTGATAAATCACTGAAAGCAGTGGAAGGCGGCAAGCTTTCCGACATCGCGCCAACCATGTTGTCGCTGATGGGCATGGAGATCCCTGAAGAGATGACTGGTAAGCCGCTGTTCATCGTGGAATAATCGCTCCCCATGAGGGGAAAGGCGATTTTTTCAATCACATGGGTCGTGAAGCCGCTTAGGTTATCAGTCAGACCTCTGCTTTGCGCCAGCGCACTCAGCGCTGGCGTATTGCTGTGCGCCGCATCCGCCCACGCGGATGACCGTGACCAGCTGAAATCCATTCAGGCCGATATCGCCGCGAAAGAGCGTGCGGTACGCCAGCAACAACAGCAACGCTCTGCTCTGCTCGCTCAGCTTAAGCAGCAGGAAGAAGCCATCTCCGCTGCCGCACGTAAATTACGTGAAACGCAAAACACCCTCGCCCAGTTGAATAAACAGATCGACGAAATGAACGCGTCGATTGCCAAACTGGAACGCCAGCGTGATGCCCAGGAACGCAACCTTGCCGCACAGCTTGATGCTGCTTTCCGCCAGGGTGAGCACACGGGCCTTCAGTTGATCCTCAGCGGTGAAGAGAGCCAGCGCGGTCAGCGTCTGCAGGCCTACTTTGGTTATCTGAACCAGGCGCGTCAGGAGACTATCGCGCAGCTGAAACAGACGCGCGAAGAGGTCACCACGCAAAAAGCCGAGCTCGAAGAGAAGCAGAGCCAGCAACAGACGCTGCTCTACGAACAGCAGGCGCAACAAGCGAAGCTCGAGCAGGCCCGCAACGAGCGCAAGAAAACCCTTTCCGGTCTCGAGTCCTCTATTCAGCAAGGCCAAAGCCAGCTGAGCGAAATGCGCGCCAACGAATCGAAACTGCGTAACAGTATCGCCCGCGCGGAAGCGGCGGCGAAAGCGCGCGCCGAAAAAGAGGCCCGCGAAGCGCAGGCCGTACGCGACAAGCAGCAGGAAGCCTCACGCAAAGGTACGACCTACAAGCCAAGCGAAAGTGAACGCTCCCTGATGTCACGTACCGGCGGTTTAGGCTCCCCCCGTGGTCAGGCTTACTGGCCCGTACGCGGTACAATTCTGCATCGCTATGGCGAACAGCTGCAGGGTGAACTACGTTGGAAAGGGATAGTTATCGGTGCGTCAGAAGGTAGCGAAGTAAAAGCCATCGCCGATGGCCGTGTGATTCTGGCCGACTGGCTGCAGGGTTACGGGCTTGTGGTAGTGGTGGAACACGGTAAAGGCGATATGAGCCTTTACGGCTACAACCAGAGCGCACTGGTCAGCGTTGGTACTCAGGTGCGCGCCGGCCAACCCATCGCCCTCGTGGGCAGCAGTGGCGGTCAGGGCCGCCCGTCACTCTATTTCGAAATTCGTCGCCAGGGTCAGGCGGTCAATCCACAGCCGTGGTTGGGAAGATAAGTTTTGCTTCAATTTCGTCGAATTGTTCTCTCCTTCGCCAGTGCACTGGCGCTGGCAGCACCGGTCTACGCTGGCAAACTCGCGATAGTGATTGATGACTTCGGTTATCGTCCGCACACCGAGAATCAGGTGCTGGCGATGCCGGCCGCCATCTCTGTCGCCGTCCTCCCGAATGCACCGCACGCGCGTGAAATGGCGATCAAAGCGCATAACAGCGGCCATCAGGTTCTCATCCATCTGCCGATGGCACCGCTCAGCAAGCAGCCGCTGGAAAAAGATACTTTGCGCCCTGATATGAGCAGCGATGAGATCGATCGCATCATTCGCGATGCTTACAATAAAGTGCCGTACGCCGTCGGGCTGAACAACCATATGGGCAGCGCGATGACCTCCAGCCTGTACGGGATGCTCAAAGTGATGCAGTCGCTGGAGCGCTATAACCTCTATTTCCTCGACAGCATGACCATCGGCAACAGCCAGGCGATGCGTGCCGCGCAGGGTACAGGCGTGAAGGTAATAAAGCGCAAGGTGTTCCTCGATGACACCCAAAACGACGCGGATATCCGCGGACAGTTCAATCGCGCCGTACAGCTAGCCCGACGCAATGGCTCGGCTATTGCTATCGGCCACCCGCACCCGTCTACCGTTCGCGTTCTGCAGCAGATGCTGCCGACATTGCCCTCTGATATTACGCTGGTTCGTCCTGGCGATCTGCTGAATGAGCCACAGGTTGATACGTCGCGTCCTGGCAATACACAGCCACCGGTAACGCAGCCGCGCAATCCATTCAGGGGTGTGAAAATTTGCAAGCCTAAGCAGTCACCAGAGCCTGTATATGCTACTCGATTCTTTACCGTGATAGGGGAAAGTATCAGCCAAAGTTCCTTAGTGAAATATATGCAGCATCAATGGCAAGGCTGGGGTAAAAAAGCATAATTGGCCCGCCAACGCAGGCGGGCAGAGCATGGCAACGAGATGAGTGCCCGTATACTTCCTGCATGCGGGCTATTTTTTATCCTCAAACTGATACCAGGCTTTGAAATATTTGAGAAAACTGTATAGCGTTGCATAGAGTCCCGTCACGACGCCCACTTTCCCCTGCCGCCAGGCACCACTGAAAAGATACCATTTAAAAAACGCCCCAATGGCACTAATTAGGCCTCGTCCAATTGAAGGGCGGATCTTCTGATATTTGACCAACCTTGTTGTATAGCTATTGAGCTTATTAAACACTTCATTCAGGTCATAAAAGGTATCATGGCGTACTTGCCCAGCCATGATGAAAGCATTAAGTTCACCTTCCACCTTGTCATCTACTGGTCGGAGATTAAATCTTGCACAGGTGCGATTAAAAAGACGTACAGGGAAATCTGGCGACGATACTGGATAGATAGTACGAACTTCTTTTCCGAGTACGTACCAGTGTCGAGCAATACGCCAGGCATGATCTGGTGGAGGCTCAGCCCCACTCTTCAGATTCAGAATAAAGGATACAGTCAGGTCATCCAGGATTTCATCGCTATCCATGCATAACACCCAATCATGAGATGCAAGACTCACCGCATAGTTCATTTGGTCCCCATGCATCGTATATTGTCTATAGATAGGGCTTAAATTATAACTTTCACAAATGGATAGCGTGTTATCTTTACTTCCGGAATCAACAACAATCATTTCATCTGCAATTTTAAGAAGAGGAGGCAGAACATGGTTAAGAACCCTGGCTGAATTGCAGGTGAGTAAACAAACAGTTAACTTGAACATTCCCTTACTCTTTTCGAAAATGACCTACACAATTGTAGCAGGGAAAGTGTATTTAAGTGAATATCGAAACAATCAGCAAATAATAAATAAAATCGTCTTTTGTGACATCCATTCCATACTCTTCATTCCTTAAAGTAGGCCTGTAAACATACTTTTGCCTTTATCCAGGCACTAAAAAGTACTGTTTGACCAGTAGAGAGTGACCTGCACAGCGCGCCAAGCATTCTAACCCGTTGAAATTATTAAACAAAAAATTAATTCCTCATTAAAATAGATGTTCACATTACTTATCATTATGCTTATACTGTTAGCAGAATGTTTAAAATGTGGTTTGTCAAACAAATGAAAAAAATCATCCTTTATTTTAAAGCACTTAATCGTCAACGAAATCATAAGACTCATGAATTAAAACGTCGGCTTAAACTCTATAAATTATCTAAAAACATTCCCGATAAAAGAGGCAAACCTTTCGATAGTTCCTCAGTAAAGCGGATCCTTTTTCCTTTTTTAGATTTAGGGATTGGTGATGCCGTTTGTCATACCGGCATGTGGAGAGAACTGAAAAAGGCTGGGTATATTGTCCAGATCGCGGCAGAAGAAAGAAACAGGGCTTTATTTGAAAAAATCGTTGATATTGATGAGATTTTTATCATTGATATCAATGAGTTAAACTCCATCTCACAAATAGAGACTGACCTGATCATTAATCCTTATGCATGGATGAAAAGAAAAGAGCTCTTTAGTGTACAACTGCTGCAGAAAACGCAATATAAATATGCGATGAGTTTTGGTGGCTGGCTTAATAAGCCCTACAATTTACAACTGCCAGCGGAGGGAGACTTTCACATTACTGATCCACAGAAAAAGATGCTTACTGCATTAAATATTCACAGGAAACACTTATCTTACTCTTTACCAGCTTTACCCAGCCACGAAGAGACTATTAATGAGTATCTTCTTCCTTTTAAAGGAAAAAAGTGGATCGTAATCAACCCCTTTGCCAGTGTAGATGAGCGAAGTCTTAGTCGCGAGCAATTAGTAAGCCTGATTTCAAAAATTTCAGAACCAAAAGATAATCATATTTTCATTGTGGGTGAAAGAAAAAAGACTGAAAAATTAAACATTCAGGATCCTGCAGTTTCCGTATCTATTTTCCCGTCATTATGGGACACCGTTGCGCTAATCAAGCAAGCAGACCTTGTCATTTCAGTGGATACCGCTATTGTCCATATTGCCTGCGCTTTAGATAAAAAGCTCGTAGCTATATATTACTCAATGCTTCTTGATCATAATAAGAATTACGAAGGCAATAAAATATTCGGCCCGATAGGCGAAAATGCAAAACAACTTATTTTCAATAAATACGATAGAAAAATCGACATAAATTTAATTGCCACTGAAGCCAAGAATATTTTAGATGGCAAATGCGTTATAGAAGAAAAAGATAAATACCTTTGATGAAAGCCGGTCGGATTTAAATCCGGCCGGCTTTTACTCTCAATCCCAGCTCAGGATAACCTTCCCGGACTGGCCAGAGCGCATCGCGTCAAAGCCTTCCTGGAACTCATCGATGGAGAAGCGATGGGTGATAATCGGAGACAGGTCCAGACCAGACTGGATCAGTGCCGCCATCTTGTACCAGGTTTCGAACATCTCGCGGCCGTAGATACCTTTGATGAACAGCCCCTTGAAGATAACCTTGTTCCAGTCGATAGACATATCAGACGGTGGAATGCCCAGCATCGCAATACGCCCGCCGTGGTTCATGGTGTCCAGCATGGTGCGAAACGCCGGTGGTGCGCCGGACATCTCAAGACCCACGTCAAAACCTTCGGTCATGCCCAGCTCTTCCATCACGTCGCTCAGGCTCTCTTTAGAGACATCCACCGCGCGGGTCACGCCCATTTTGCGCGCCAGCGACAGGCGATACTCGTTCACATCGGTAATCACCACATTGCGGGCACCAACGTGCTTCGCCACCGCGGCCGCCATAATCCCGATGGGACCCGCGCCGGAAACCAGCACATCTTCGCCGACCAGGTCGAAAGAGAGCGCCGTGTGTACCGCGTTGCCGAAGGGATCAAAAATAGAGGCCAGATCGTCAGAAATGTTGTCCGGGATTTTGAACGCGTTAAACGCCGGGATCACCAGGTATTCTGCGAAGCAGCCCGGACGGTTCACGCCCACGCCGATTGTGTTACGGCACAGGTGCGTGCGTCCACCGCGGCAGTTACGGCAGTGACCACAGGTAATATGACCTTCACCCGAGACGCGGTCGCCAATGTTGAAGCCCTTCACTTCCTGACCCATGCCCACCACTTCGCCAACATATTCGTGGCCCACGACCATCGGTACCGGAATGGTTTTCTGCGACCACTGGTCCCAGTTGTAGATATGAACGTCAGTGCCGCAAATGGCGGTTTTACGAATTTTGATCAGCAGATCGTTATGACCGACTTCCGGCTCCGGCACGTCGGTCATCCAAATCCCTTCTTCCGCTTTCAGTTTGGATAACGCTTTCATCACACGTCCTCAGGCAATTACGCCCAGCTGTTTGCCGATGCGGGTAAAGGCTTCCACCGCACGTTCAATTTGTTCAGGCGAATGTGCCGCAGACATCTGGGTGCGGATACGCGCCTGGCCTTTTGGTACCACCGGGAAGAAGAACCCGGTAACGTAAATTCCTTCTTTCTGCAGCTCGCGGGCAAAATTCTGCGCCACAACCGCATCGCCCAGCATCACCGGGATAATGGCGTGATCGGCACCGGCGAGCGTAAACCCTGCGGCACCCATTTTTTCACGGAACAGGCGGGCGTTTGACCACAGACGGTCGCGCAGCTCAGCGCCAGACTCCACCATTTCCAGGACTTTAATGGATGCGGCAACGATCGCCGGCGCCAGCGAGTTGGAGAACAGGTATGGACGGGAACGCTGGCGCAGCCACTCAACCACCTCTTTACGCGCAGCAGTATAACCACCTGACGCGCCGCCGAGCGCTTTACCCAGCGTACCGGTGATAATGTCCACGCGACCCATTACGTCACAGTATTCGTGAGATCCACGGCCGTTCTCACCAACAAAACCGACGGCGTGTGAATCATCAACCATCACCAGCGCATCGTATTTATCTGCCAGGTCGCACACGCCCTTCAGGTTGGCAATCACGCCATCCATAGAGAACACGCCGTCTGTGGCAATCAGCACATGGCGGGCACCTGCTTCACGTGCTTCTTTCAGGCGCGCTTCCAGTTCAACCATGTCGTTGTTGGCGTAGCGGAAGCGCTTCGCTTTACACAGGCGCACACCGTCAATGATAGAAGCGTGGTTCAGGGCGTCGGAGATAATGGCATCTTCTGCACCGAGCAGCGTCTCAAACAGACCACCGTTGGCGTCGAAGCACGAGGAGTACAGGATCGCATCTTCCATCCCCAGGAAGTCCGCCAGCTTTTTCTCAAGCTGCTTATGGCTGTCCTGCGTACCGCAGATAAAGCGTACGGAGGCCATACCGAAACCGTGGGTGTCCATGCCTTGTTTTGCCGCGGCAATCAGCTCAGGGTGATTCGCAAGACCTAAGTAGTTGTTCGCACAAAAGTTGATCACATGGCTGCCATCGGCAACGGTGATGTCCGCCTGCTGAGCAGACGTGATAATACGCTCTTCTTTGAACAACCCTTCCGCACGTGCGGTGTCGAGGTCGCTGTTTAACTGTTTGTAAAAATCACCACGCATTGCAATTCTCCAGACTCGGCAAATTTTGGCACATATTACCCAACCCTGGCCGCCATGACGAGATGACACATTATCTCTTCTCGTTTTTGCAGCATAAATCACGTGTACCCTTGCGCTATGTCGGTGAATGGCTGAAGGGCAGCCATACTAATGATATGATAAGAACATTAGCGTCCGGGATTGTCCCCGGACTCCACACTTCAAAGGTTACAGTTATGATCATCGTTACCGGCGGCGCGGGCTTTATCGGCAGCAACATTGTTAAGGCCCTCAATGACAAAGGCATCACCGACATTCTGGTGGTGGACAACCTGAAAGACGGCACCAAGTTTGTAAACCTGGTGGATCTGAACATCGCTGACTATATGGATAAAGAAGACTTCCTTATCCAGATTATGGCAGGTGAAGAGTTCGGCGAGATCGAAGCCATCTTCCACGAAGGCGCATGCTCTTCCACCACCGAGTGGGATGGCAAGTACATGATGGACAATAACTATCAGTACTCCAAAGAGATCCTGCATTACTGCCTGGAGCGTGAAATTCCGTTCCTGTACGCCTCTTCTGCAGCAACCTACGGTGGCCGTACGTCAGACTTCATCGAATCCCGCGAATATGAGCAGCCGCTGAACGTCTATGGCTACTCCAAATTCCTGTTCGACGAATACGTGCGTCAGGTTCTGCCTGAAGCCAATTCCCAGATTGTGGGTTTCCGTTACTTCAACGTGTACGGACCGCGCGAAGGCCACAAAGGGAGCATGGCGAGCGTCGCGTTCCACCTGAACACGCAGCTGAACAATGGCGAAAGCCCGAAACTGTTTGAAGGCAGTGACGGCTTCAAGCGTGACTTCGTCTACGTAGGCGACGTGGCGGCAGTGAACCTGTGGTTCTGGGAAAACGGCGTCTCCGGTATCTTTAACCTGGGGACAGGCCGTGCGGAATCCTTCCAGGCCGTGGCGGACGCCACCCTGGCGTACCACAAAAAAGGCAGCATTGAATACATTCCGTTCCCGGACAAACTGAAAGGTCGTTACCAGGCCTTCACGCAGGCGGATTTGACCAACCTGCGTGCGGCGGGTTACGACAAACCGTTCAAGACCGTTGCCGAAGGCGTAACGGAATACATGGCCTGGCTGAACCGCGACGCGTAAGTATGAAAATTCTGGTGATCGGCCCGTCATGGGTGGGCGACATGATGATGTCGCAAAGTCTCTATCGCACGCTCAAGGCGCGTTATCCCCAGGCGATAATTGATGTGATGGCACCTGCCTGGTGCCGTCCGTTGTTATCGCGTATGCCGGAAGTTAACGAGGCGATCCCAATGCCGCTCGGCCACGGCGCGCTGGAAATTGGTGAGCGTCGCAAGCTCGGCCATAGCCTGCGCGAAAAGCGCTATGACCGCGCCTATGTCCTGCCTAACTCCTTTAAATCCGCCCTGGTACCCTTCTTTGCGGGCGTCCCCCATCGCACCGGCTGGCGTGGAGAAATGCGCTACGGTCTGCTGAACGACGCGCGCGTGCTCGATAAAGACGCCTGGCCACTCATGGTCGAGCGCTACGTCGCGCTGGCCTATGACAAAGGCGTGATGCGCAGCGCAAAAGATCTGCCGCAACCGCTGCTCTGGCCCCAGCTCCAGGTCAACGATGGTGAGAAATCCCACACCTGCAACGCGTTTGGAATTTCATCAGAACGCCCTATGATCGGTTTCTGCCCGGGAGCAGAGTTCGGCCCGGCAAAACGCTGGCCGCATTATCATTACGCTGAGCTGGCAAAACAGCTGATCGATGAAGGTAATCAGGTCGTGTTGTTTGGCTCGGCGAAAGACCACGAGGCGGGTAACGAAATTCTGGCTTCGCTGAATACAGAACAGCAGGCATGGTGCCGTAATCTGGCAGGGGAAACCCAGCTGGAACAGGCGGTAGTTTTACTTGCCGCCTGTAAAGCCGTCGTCACCAACGACTCTGGCCTGATGCACGTCGCCGCTGCGCTCAACCGGCCGCTGGTTGCTCTGTATGGCCCCAGCAGCCCTGACTTTACGCCCCCGCTTTCTCATAAAGCGCGCGTCCTACGTCTGATCAGCGGTTATCACAAGGTGCGAAAAGGCGATGCGGCTGAAGGCTATCACCAGAGCCTGATCGACATCACGCCCGAGCGTGTCCTTGAAGAGCTCAACGAGCTGCTGTTGAGTGAAGAAGGATAACGGATGCGGGTATTGATCGTTAAAACCTCCTCCATGGGCGATGTGCTGCATACTCTGCCGTCGCTCACCGACGCCATGCAGGCCATTCCCGGCATTCGTTTTGACTGGGTGGTGGAGGAGGGCTTCGCACAGATCCCCACCTGGCATGAAGCAGTAGACCGGGTGATCCCGGTTGCTATCCGCCGCTGGCGTAAAGCGTGGTTCTCGGCACCGATTAAGGCTGAACGTCAAGCCTTCCGTGATGCGGTGCAAGCGCAGCGTTACGATGCCATCATTGACGCACAGGGTCTGGTCAAAAGCGCCGCGCTGGTCACGCGTCTGGCGCACGGCGTAAAGCACGGTATGGACTGGCAAACCGCCCGCGAGCCGCTGGCGAGCCTGTTCTATAATCGCCGCCACCATATCGCGAAACAGCAGCACGCCGTGGAGCGCACCCGCGAGCTGTTTGCGAAAAGCCTCGGCTATGCAAAACCGGACACGCAGGGTGATTACGCTATTGCGCAGCATTTTTTGCGCGATGCGAAGACGCACACACCGCCCTATCTGATCTTTCTGCATGCCACAACGCGCGATGATAAGCACTGGCCGGAATCACACTGGCGAAGACTCATTGAGCTAATGCAACCGACCGGCATCCATATTAAACTCCCGTGGGGCGCAGAACACGAAAGGCAACGCGCAGAGCGTTTGGCCGCGGGTTTTTCAAACGTGGAAGTGTTACCTAAACTCACGCTGGCTCAGGTTGCCGCGCAACTGGCAGGCGCCAACGCCGTCGTATCCGTGGATACCGGATTAAGCCATTTAACCGCAGCGCTGGACCGCCCCAATATCACCCTTTTCGGTCCGACCGACCCGGGGCTGATCGGGGGGTACGGTAAAAACCAGCATCAAATGGTCAGTCCGACGCTGCAGATGAGAGACATTACCGCAGATGCGATTTTTTCGTTTTTACAGGGCAGCCATCGGCTTTCTAACAGGGATATTTAACCCATGAGTTATGTATTTCTGCTGATTTTACTTTTTCCGGTGAAACTCATCCGGAAGCTGTTTCGCAAAGACACGGGCAGAAACCTTGTCATTCAGACAGCCAAAATCGGTGACTTTATCAATGCAACGCCTCTACTGGCGTATCTGCAAAAAAGCGATGTGCTGATCAGCCGCAGCATTAACGCATTGGCTCAGCATGACGACAGTATCGAAGAGATCTTTTTTGTGGAGCAGCAAAAGCGCAACCTGTGGCGTAAGCTCTGCTTCGCCTGCCGGATCATGAATCGCTACGACAATGTCTATCTGCTGCAGCCCAACAGTGTGAATCTCTTTTTCGCCTCAGCCTGTAATGCAAAAAACAAACAATTTTTAAGCACTTATACGCGCAGGTGGTATCACGGAATTTTTTATGCCACGGCTGATGGTACCGTTGAGCATGGCAAAAAGACGCTGTCCGTCACTAACTATCTCAAGCTCGCCGATCGCGCGCTCACCTGGCAGGACTCCCCCAAGCACGCCACAAAGCCCCTGTTCAAGCCTGCGGTTTACCCGCAAATTCTCGATAAACCCGGGGTTATCCGAATTGGTATCAGCATTTCTGCCGGTAATAAAGCAAAGACGATTCCCCCGGCAATCTGGAAACGTATTGTCGATCATCTTGCCGACCTGCCCTGCGAGTTTTATGTTTTTGGCGCACCGAACGAACAGCCGTGGATGAATGACATCACCCGCGCTTACGGTGAAATTCCCAATTTTATCAACCTCATTGGCAAAATATCGCTCGAAGAACTGCCGTGGGCGATATCCAAAATGGATTGTTATATTGCGTCAGATTCAGGGAATATCTACATTGCCGATGCGGTGGGCGTCCCGGTGGTGTTGCTGTTTGGTCCATGCTGCCATTATGAACAACGTCCGCTTGGTAAGGTATTGCTGATTGGGAATGATGAAAATATAAACTCTTACGTCTTTGAAACGCGTTACTACTTCAGTCAGTCGAAAGAAGAGCTCTTTGAGGTAACAGACGAAGATTTGGCAAAAATCAGTCATTTGTTGTCTACTGTTGCGCATAAAAATAGTGAAATCGAGAAGGCTTAAGATGGGCTCTCTGACTAAGCAGTTTTATCGTTATACTCATAAACGAAACATGCGTCACAATGAAAATTTGTGGCCGTATGTGAAGATTGCGCGTAATGAAAGCGGCGAGATTTCTGATTTTGTCTATCGTGGTCAGCCCGTTCTACTTACCTCCCTCACTTCTCTCAAAAATGCATTCAGCGGAGAAGTGTTAATTACCGCCACTGGCCCCTCAGTCAAAAAAATAGATTTTTCAACATTACCCGTAGATGTCATTCGTACGGGGGTAAATGGGGCATGGCACCTTCATAACCAGCTTAGTTTTAGCCATTACTTTATCGTCGACATGACTTTTATTGACCGGCAAACAGCGTTGTTAAAGCGTATCGTGGCCAATAAAAATTTGCTTCTGTTTACAACGGCTATGGGGGTGATTAAGCTTATTGACCGTTTTTCATACGAAAATATCCACTGCCAGATAGCCATAATCGAAGATATTTGCTACGAAACGTATAAACCCTCAATCAAACGCGAAGCGCTTTTTGATACCCTCAAGGATCGTCCTGGGATCGTTTTTTCTGAAAATACACCAAATAGCGCTTTTAGCCTCGATATTTGTCAGGGTATCGTTGATGCCGGTACAGTGGTTTACTGGGCATTGCAGGTCTTATATTACATGGGGTTCTCAAAAATCTATATTGCTGGACTGGATATGACACACTTCTCTCAACCGCGATTTTATGAGAAAGCCGAAACCATGCTGCCTTCGTTTCTTGAAGATAAAGTACAGGATATTGTTCTTCCTGCACTCTCTCTTGCAAGTAAGATTTTTGCTTCTGCAAACAAAGAGGTGATTAATCTTTCCCCTCAAAGTGCTATACCTTCTTCTGTTTTTGTCAGAAAGGATTTTACGGATGTATTTAAATAGACTGCCGCGTATTACATTTTACCCTTTTGTAGCATTTATGTTTTTAAGCATGATATTCTGTGGGGTATCTAAGGTAAATATTCTTTTCCACGTTTCCCTGGCCCTTTTTCTTATCACCATAATGCTGGTAAAAAGCGCCAGAGAGCGGTTTATACATGACAAAGAATTTCTTCCTGCACTTGGGCTGCTAACTCTCTTTGTCCTTTATTTTTCCCTCTCGAACCTTTGGGCCGAGACATCACACTTAAGTTCTGCTCTTACCCATTCATTTTACATCCTTATTTTCTTCTGCCTGTACCGGCAATGTGAGCTTGAAAACAAGAAGACATATCTTGTTGGCGCGGCCTATTTTGGCATTATCGTACTCACGTTGATGACATTTATTTATGTTAACAAGCCTCACCTGTTCGTTGGGCGTTTAATGAACGCTTTTCCTTATGCACCCGACAACGTCATTGATCTGGGTGGCTATATGGCATTGGGAATTATTTTAAGTGCAATTCTCGTTCGAGAAACCCGCAGCCTTTGGTATTATGTTCCGGTTCCGTTGTTGTTGAGTGGCTTATTACTGACGCAAAGCCGTGGACCACTATTGGCGTTAATGATAGCAACAGCTGTCGTATTCTGTATTAAACCAAAATGGAACAACAGACTTGTGTTCTTGTCCCTGGCCTCTCTGCTTATACTGGGTATTACACTTTATTACAGCGGTTTTTACGACCTGCTTATAAAGCGGTTTGAAGATTCAAACCAGGCTGGCTCCGTTCGTTTTGGCATCTGGCAGCATGCTTTTGAAGTAACAAAAGAAAGATTAATATTTGGCTGGGGATTTAATAAAGAACTGTCATTCATTAATGGTTATAAACAGCATGTGACGACTACACACAGCCTCTACTTCGGTGCCTTTCTTAAGGGCGGAATCGTAGGGCTAACGCTGTTTTTAGCGATGATTGCCTACGCATTCAGGCAATGCCTGAGACACCTTGCTGTAGACCACAAAGCCGAGGTTGCGGTACTGATTTTCGCACTCGTATTTTATTCCACTCAGGGGATGTTCGTTATCAGTAATCCTCGAGAATACTGGGTGTTATTCTGGATACCATTAGCCATCATATTTAGTACACCCGTGAAAAAAACCGTTCAAAGATAATCTTTAGGCGCCGGTTAACCGGCGCTTCTTTTACTCCGATAAAACTCCGCCAGCGTCATCCCCACCGTCTTGTCCGACAGCCATGTAAACAACTGTTCCAAATCCTGGTACAACCCTTCAATGGCCGCATCATCTTTGAACGTAGGACTTCCGCCGGGCATAAATTCTGAAGAATGGAGCATAAATTCCACATAATCATTGCCCTGCGACAAGCACTGTTGTGCGACCTTAATCATCTCAGACGCATTTCCACCGGACGGACGCAGCCAGTTAACTGACGGGGAACGGTATTTCCCACGCAGCCGATCGTAGCCCTGTTTAACGGTGTTTAGCCAGGCCGGGTGTTTATACTGAATACTCATTGGCACTTCGAGCAGAGGGCTCTTTCCCGGGCGGGAAATATCCTCTGTATCGATAAAGTAGGCATGGTCAGGGAAATGCTGATAATTCGTTCCTCCGTGCCCCTGCGGCGCCCCTTTGGCATTTCGCCAGTTCACCCGTGGGGTGACGGAACAGTCAACCTGATAACCCAGCTCTATCAGCAAGTTTGCGTAGCGACGATCAAACGCCCAACGCCCGGCACGGTGGCTCAGCATTTTGGTCTGGAAGGTCTCTTCCAGTAAGTGCGTCATAAAAAGCACTTTCTCGCGCATAATTTCATCTGAAAACTCAATCAGATAAGGTTGCCAGCGCCAGTCATCACCGGTGAGGTCATGTTCAGGTGGGCTGTTCCACGCATGAAGATGCATGCCAACCTCGCCCTGGCCGCGGGCAATCACATCTTTTGCGAACTCAATGAAAACCGGTTCGATCGCCATCTCATAGTTGGTCAGCCAGACCGGCTTAAAACCAAAACGCTCGCATAGCGCCTGAAATCGTGCCAGGTAGCGTGCGTTTTCCGTTTTGATAACACGGTGGTTTTGCCAGAGATTATCGCCTTCTGTATCAATGGTGATGATAAACGCTGGTTTTTTCATAATGAGTCCGTAAGACGTAAGAGTAAGGGCTATGTTACGCACTCTGCGAAGCAGGAGTAAACCCTTCCAGGGAAATTCCTGACATTATGGAGAAAGAGTGCAAGTCGCCATCAGGTCTATTAGAATTGCTGACAGTATACCGCTGATAAGATGATGATGATTAACCTACTCGACACGCCTGATTTACGTATTTTACTTATCAAACTTCGACATCATGGCGACATGTTACTCACAACTCCGGTCATTAATTCGTTACGTCAAAAATGGCCCACGGCGCAAATCGATGTTCTTCTTTATGAAGAGACACGCGATATGCTCGCCGCGCATCCGGCGATCGGCACCATCTACGATATAGATCGTAAATGGAAGCAGCTCGGCACCCTGAAACATCTGCAAAAAGAGTGGCAGTTACTCTGTGCCTTAAGAGCGCAGCGCTATCATCTGGTGATAAACCTTGCCGATCAGTGGCGCAGCGCCATAGTCACCCGTTTCACCGGCGCGCCAGTACGCCTCGGGTTCGCGTTTAACAAGCGAAAAAACGCGTTCTGGCGTTTTTGTCATACCGATTTGGTTTCCGTCGCCAATCACCCTTCTCTCCATACCGTTGAGCAAAATCTTTCTATTCTTTCACCGTTGCCCGTCCCGGCTCAGCCAGCCGTCACTATGGCCTATCGCGCAGAGGACTGGGATCGCGCGCGCCAGCTACTGACACAACAGGGTGTGGCTGATAACTACGTGGTGATCCAGCCAACGTCACGCTGGTTCTTTAAGTGCTGGGACGAAGGCAAGATGGCGCAAACCATTACGGCACTCCAGCAGGATGGCCACACAGTGGTTCTCACCGCAGGCCCGGATAAAAAAGAGCTGGCGATGATAGACCGCATTCTCGCCGCGGCGCCAAAAACGGGCGTAGTCTCACTGGCCGGTCAACTCACGTTGCGCCAGCTGGCATCACTTATCGATCATGCGCGCCTCTTTATTGGCGTCGATTCCGTTCCGATGCACATGGCCGCCGCGCTTCAGACGCCGTGCATTGCTCTCTTCGGCCCGTCAAAACGGGTGTTCTGGTCGCCATGGCAGGTCAACGGTGAAGTCATCTGGGCTGGCGATTTTGGCCCACTTCCCGACCCGGACGCCATTGATACCAAAACAACTGAACGCTATCTCGACGCCATTCCCGTTGATGTCGTGGTCTCCGCCGCCAGGAGATACCTGTAATGAAACACCATCGTCTGGCGATTGTTCGCCAAAAATACCGTCCTGATGGCGGGGCGGAACGCTTCGTTTCCCGGGCACTTACCGCACTGAGCAACCAAAACCTGGAGCTCAACGTCATCACGCGTGAGTGGCAGGGGGAGAAGCAGGACGACTGGCATATCCATATTTGCGACCCGCGTAAATGGGGCCGAATCAGTCGCGAACGCGGGTTTGCACATGCTGCGCGTGCGCTGTGGGAACAGCAGCAGTTTGACATTGTGCAGAGCCACGAGCGTATTCCTGGCTGCGATATTTACCGCGCAGGGGATGGCGTGCACCGGCGTTGGCTGCTGCAGCGTGCGCGCATTCTGCCTGCCTGGCGTGCACAACTTCTGATGCACGATCGCTACCATCGCTACGTCATGCACGCCGAACGTGAAATGTATCAGGCTCCTGAATTGAAAGCCGTTATCTGCAACGCGGAGATGATCAAACGCGAAATCATCGAAGACTTTGATATTGACGCAAAAAAGATACATGTGATTTATAATTCAATTGATTCCAGCCGCTTCGTTCCGGCAACCGCAGGACAGCGCGCTGCACTGCGTCAGCAACTCGGATTGCCTGTCGATGCCGTGGTGTTGTGTTTCGTCGGGTCAGGTTTTGAACGTAAAGGACTCGCCAGCGCTATCCGCGCTATTGCGGGCACACCCGCGTGGCTGATTGTGGTTGGACAGGATAAAGCAGAAAGTCGTTACCGTGACCTCGCCCGTTCATTGGGCTGTGAGGGGCAAATTCGCTTCCTGGGGATGCAAAAAGAGACACTGCCATTTTACCAGGTATCCGATGGATTACTGCTGCCAACGCTGTATGATCCTTTTCCAAACGTCATTCTTGAAGCGATGGCCTGCGGTTTGCCCGTCATTACTTCAGTGAGTTGCGGTGGTGCAGAATTTATTGAGCAAGGTCAGAATGGCTTTTACTGTGATGCACTTGATATCAGCAGATTGAAGGAGGCAGTCATGACCCTTCCATCTTTGGATAAGAATAACGATATGGGGCGGGCAGCGCGTGAGCGCGTAAAAGAAGCGACCCCAGAAAAATTATCAAGTCAGCTTATTTCGCTTTATCAAAAATTACTGGATTAAAAATGCGCATCCTAATGATTATTGATGGTTTGCCCGGTGGAGGAGCCGAAAAAACGGTTCTCACCCTCTCCAGCGGATTGATAGAAATGGGGCATCAGGTCTCCCTTTTCTCCCTGCGAAAGGTGTGCGACTACGCCATCCCGGCAGGCATTGATTATCAGGTCATTCAGGATACGTGTAAAAAGCCCTGGAGAAAGCTCACCGAGATCCCGCGCCGGGCGCAGCTGCTGGACAATGCCATTGAGCAGGCTGAGCGCAGCGGGAAGTTCGACGTCATATTCTCGCACCTGCATAAAACCGATCGTATTGTGGCGCACAGTCGTGCGCTGGATCGCGATAAGGTCTGGTTCTGCGTGCATGGCATGTTCTCATTCTCCTATCTGCGTCATCGCCACGGCCTTTCACGCTGGTTTAAGCATTACAAAATTCGTCATACCTACGAAAACCGAAACGTTGTCGCCGTCTCCGCCGCCGTGCTGAAAGATCTCTCAGAGACGCTGTCCATCGACCTTCGTCGCAAAGCGGTTATCCATAATCCCTTTGATATTCCTGAAATCCAGCGTCTGGCGGATGCGCCTTTTGAGATGCAGGGGCAGGATTACATTATTCACGTGGGTCGTTTTCATGAACATAAACGCCACGACCGCCTTCTGCGTGCCTATGCACAGAGCAAAATAGACGCATCGCTGGTGATGATGGGCAACGGTTCTGACACCAAAATTCAACAGCTTAAACAGTTAGCGAAAGAACTCGGGATCGAAGACAAGGTTATTTTCCGCCCCTTCGAGTCCAACCCTTATCCGTGGATTAAAGGCGCACGGCTTTTAGTGTTAAGTTCTGACTGTGAAGGTTTTGGTAACGTACTGGTAGAATCCATCATCTGCCAGACGCCGCCTGTCAGTACGAACTGTCCTGGCGGGCCCGCTGAAATCCTCACAGGTACGCTGGCGCGCGGGCTGTCAGAGATGAATGACGAATCACTGGCGAAAACACTGGCCGATCTCTATACCTCCCCGCCTGTCGTTGATAGCGCAACGATCGCGTCGTTCGGGATAAATGCCATTTGCCAGCAATATGTTGCGTTGGTAGACAATCAATAATAATCAGGTTTCTTATGCAAAATTCAGCGCCATTATTAAGCGTGGTGGTTGCCGTTTATAACGGCGAAGCTTTCCTGGATCAGTTCTTTACCTGCCTTGCGAATCAACAGATCGACAGTATGGAAGTCATCATCGTCAATGATGGCTCCACGGACAGTTCGATGCAGATAGTCGAAACCTGGCGTGAAAAACTGCCGCAAATGCAGGTTATCGAACAGGAAAATCAGGGTGTATCCATTGCGCGCAATACCGGTCTGGCCGTCGCTACCGGTCAATATCTCTCTTTCCCGGATATTGATGATGTCTTTAAGCCCGGCATGTATCAGCGCTTGCTTGATATGGCCGTCACGCAGAATCTGGATGTCGCCACCTGCAACGGAAACTACGTCTGGGAAAACAATAAGAAGCCTTCACGGCCGATTTTCCCGGAAGACAAGCTGGCCTCAACAGGCGTCATGACCGGTGCGGCCTGGTTAAAAAAAGCGCTCGACTCACGCAAGTTTCTGCATGTGACCTGGCTGAATATCTATCGCCACGACTTTATTCGTCAGAACGGTTTTCGTTTTGAGCCCGGCCTGCGCCATCAGGATATCCCGTGGACTACCGAAGTCTTGCTCGCAGCTGACCGCGTGCAGTACACCAGTGAACGTTTTTACGACTATTACATTCACTCCGCATCGGTTTCCCATATGCCGGACAATGATGACACGCTGATTCGCTCGGCGCGCCATTACATGAAAATTCTGCAGATGCTGGATGCCATCAACCAGCGTTACCCGGAAAAAGTGAAAGATATCCCCGCCTGCCACTGGCAAATCGCCAAAGAGGGGCTTGGGATCATTCATACCTTCGACAATATGAAGGATGTGCAGAAGAAGTCGATGATAATAAAAGAGTTCTTCGACACGGGTATCTGGAGGCTTATCTGGAAAAGTGCCAAAAGCCCCCGTTTGCGCTGGCGCCTGGGCCGACGCTACTTCCGTTTAAAACGGTATCTGGCATAAGAGATAGCTTTACCCGGCTTAAATGCTTAGAATTTCCCCGCCGAAACTAAAAAACGGATAATCGCTTGGAATTGTTGTATACCGCCCTGCTCTACATCATCCAGCCACTGGTGTGGCTGCGACTGTTGCTTCGTAGCCGTAAAGCGCCTGCGTATCGTAAACGCTGGGCTGAACGCTATGGTTACTGCCGCAATAAAGTCGTGCCGGACGGTATTTTGCTGCATTCCGTTTCTGTTGGCGAAACGCTGGCGGCGATCCCGCTGGTTCGCGCCCTTCGTCACCGCTATCCGTCACTGCCGATCACGGTCACGACCATGACGCCGACGGGATCTGAACGCGCATTATCGGCGTTCGGTAAAGACGTTCAACACGTCTATTTGCCTTATGACCTGCCTTGCGCCATGAACCGCTTCCTGAATACCGTTCGCCCGAAACTGGTGATCGTCATGGAAACCGAGCTGTGGCCAAATATGATTTCCGCCCTGCATGCCCGTAAAATTCCGCTGGTGATTGCCAACGCGCGCCTTTCAGAGCGCTCGGCGAAAGGTTACGGCAAGTTAGGTAAATTTATGCGCCGCCTGCTCAGCCGAATTACGCTGATTGCCGCGCAGAACGAAGAAGACGCGGCGCGCTTTCTCGCTCTGGGCCTGAAACGCAACCAGCTTGCGGTGACGGGGAGCCTGAAGTTCGATATCTCCGTCACGCCTGAACTCGCCGCCCGTGCGATTACGCTACGTCGCCAGTGGGCACCGCGCCGCCAGGTATGGATTGCAACCAGCACCCATGACGGCGAAGAAGCCATTATCCTGCAGGCCCATCGTAAGCTGCTGGAAAAATTCCCCGATTTGCTGCTGATTCTGGTCCCCCGTCACCCCGAACGTTTTAAAGATGCGCGTGAGATGGTGCAGAAAGGCGGCTTCAGCTTTACCCTGCGCAGCAGCGGTGAGATCCCCTCCGGCAGCACTCAGGTGGTGATTGGCGATACAATGGGCGAGCTGATGCTGCTTTACGGCATTGCCGATCTGGCTTTTGTCGGCGGCAGCCTTGTGGAGCGCGGCGGCCATAATCCGCTTGAGCCGGCCGCACACGCCATTCCGGTGCTGATGGGTCCACACACGTTTAACTTCAAAGATATCTGCGCTAAATTGCAGCAAGCCGACGGGTTAATTACCGTGACCGACGCGGACTCGGTGGTCAAAGAGGTCTCAACCCTTCTGACCGACGAAGACTACCGCCTCTGGTATGGTCGCCATGCTGTCGAAGTGCTGCATCAGAACCAGGGCGCACTCACTCGTCTGCTGCAACTTCTGCAACCTTATCTGCCTCAGCGGAGCCACTAATGTCAACGCGTCTGTCGGTCGTGATGATCGCCAAAAACGCCGCCGACCTGCTTCCGGACTGCCTGGCCTCCGTCGCCTGGGCTGACGAAATTGTCCTTCTCGACTCCGGCAGCGAGGACAACACGGTGGATGTCGCCCGTGCCGCGGGTGCAAAGGTCTTTATCGATACCGACTGGCAAGGCTACGGCATCCAGCGACAGCGCGCGCAGCGCTATGCTACTGGTGATTACGTGCTGATGCTGGACACTGACGAGCGCATCACACCAGAGCTCCGCCAGGCCATTCAGGCGGTGCTGGCAGCACCTCAGCCTGGCGCGGTATACAGCATTGCACGTCGCAACTATTTCCTTGGCCGTTTTATGCGCCACAGCGGCTGGTATCCAGACCGCGTAATGCGCCTCTACGAGCGTGAGCGATATCAGTACAACAATAATCTGGTCCATGAATCCCTGGCATGCGACAGTGCCCCCGTCATTCCTCTGACGGGCGATCTGCTGCATCTGACCTGCCGGGATTTCGCCAGCTTCCAGCGCAAACAGCTTAACTATGCCACCGCATGGGCACAGGAGCGCCACCTGCGCGGCAAGAAGGCCACGCTGACCGGAATTTTTACCCACACGCTGGGGGCATTTCTGAAAACGCTGCTGCTGCGAGGCGGCGTGCTGGACGGTAAACAGGGGTGGTTACTGGCGGTGGTGAATGCCCAGTATACTTTCAACAAATACACCGAGCTGTGGGCGCTCTGCCGCGGCTACTCAGAGAAAACGTGAGCCATGAGCACAAAAGCGATTTATCCGGGTACCTTTGATCCCATCACCAACGGTCATCTTGACATTATCACCCGTGCGGCATGCATGTTTGATAAGGTGATTCTGGCGATCGCCGCCAGCCCCAGTAAGAAACCCATGTTCGATCTCAATGAGCGCGTTGCACTTGCCACTGACGCTATCTCACATCTGCCAAACGTCGAGGTGGTGGGCTTCAGCGATCTGATGGCCAACTTCGCCCGTGCCCGGCAGGCTAACATTTTGATCCGCGGGTTACGCGCGGTGGCTGACTTCGAATACGAAATGCAGCTGGCGCACATGAACCGCCACCTGATGCCAGAGCTGGAGAGCGTGTTCCTGATGCCCTCCAAAGAGTGGTCGTTTATCTCTTCTTCGCTGGTCAAAGAGGTGGCGCGTCATCACGGTGACGTGACCCATTTCCTGCCGGCTAACGTCCATCAGGCGTTGATGGAAAAATTAAAGTAGCCCTATTTCTGGCACTGACGGCAATAGAACGTGGCGCGCTGAGCGTGCTTCGTTGCAATAATCGGTGTCCCACAGACTCTGCACGGCTCACCCTTACGGCCATATACCTGCAGCTCCTGGGCAAAATAGCCGGGTTTACCGTCGCTCTGCAGGAAGTCCTTCAGGGTGGTCCCCCCTTGCTCAATAGAACGCAACAGCACCGCTTTAATCACCCGGACCAGCAGTTCACACTCCTGAGATGACAGCGATGAGGCCAGTCGATCGGGATGGATCCCGGCGGCAAACAGCGATTCGCTGGCATAAATATTCCCTACTCCCACCACCAGCTTATTGTCCATCAGCCACGGTTTGATCGGGGTTTTCTTCTTTGCACACTTCGCTTTCAGGTATTCCGCGTTAAATGCCTCTGAGAGCGGCTCTGGCCCCAGATGCGCCAGAACGCTGTGTCCTTCAAGCTCTTTGGTCCACAGCCATGCGCCAAAGCGTCGTGGGTCGGTGTAACGCAGCACTTTACCGTTGCTCATCACCAGATCGACATGGTCATGCTTTTCCGCGGGCAGTTCTTCGGTAAGGATGCGCAGACTACCAGACATACCGAGATGGATGATAATCCAGCCGTCGGGCAGCTCCAGCAGCAGATATTTGGCGCGACGCTGGACGCTGAGAATCGGTTTATCGCTTAACGCATGGATTTCATCGGACACCGGCCAACGCAGGCGACCGTTGCGAACGATAGCATGAAGAATAGTCGCGCCGACCAGATGCGGCTCAATACCGCGGCGGCTGGTCTCTACCTCAGGTAATTCAGGCATGGTTCCTCCGGAGTAAGATGCAGAATGCAAAAAACCCCGCAGTTGCGGGGTTTTTCAATACAAGGAGGCTAAAATTATTTGATTTTAGCTTCTTTGTACAGTACGTGCTGGCGTACAACTGGATCGAATTTTTTCAGTTCCAGTTTTTCCGGCTTAGTACGTTTGTTCTTCGTGGTGGTGTAGAAGTGACCTGTACCAGCAGAAGAAACCAGCTTGATTTTCTCGCGAATACCTTTAGCCATGATTTATTTCCTCTTTAAGTACTTAGTACTTTTCGCCACGGGCACGCAGTTCGGACAGAACTGTATCAATGCCTTTCTTATCGATTACACGCATACCTTTAGCAGATACGCGCAGGGTGACAAAACGCTTCTCGCTCTCAACCCAGAAACGGTGAGAGTGCAGGTTCGGCAGGAAACGGCGTTTAGTCGCGTTCAGTGCGTGGGAACGGTTGTTACCGGTCACCGGACGCTTGCCAGTAACTTGGCAGACTCGGGACATGTCTATTCTCCAAAAATCAAATTAGCTCGAGCTTCGTATGGGGTATCGGCGCCTCGTCAGGCTTTACAGCCCGGTCATCGCATAGTTCTATTGAACTCTCGATTGCCAGGCCCAAATGCCAAACCCGAGATTCTCAAAGGTGGCGTAGTATACGCTGACTCGGCGGTGTGCTCAAGTCCCGAACAGACAAAGATCCCGATGGATCGCGAGAAATAGCCTAAATCCAGCCATGTTCTGCAAAAGAAATGTACTCGCCGCGACCAATTATCAGATGGTCGAGCACACGAATGTCCATGAATTGACAGCATTTGATAATGCGTTCGGTCATCTCTTTGTCAGCTCTGCTTGGTTCTGCACAGCCAGAGGGGTGATTATGCGCGAGTATCACGCCGGCTGCATTCACTTTTATCGCTTCCCGCACAATTTCTCGCGGATGAACCTCAACGTGGCTCAGTGTTCCGGAAAAAAGACGGCTATGTTTTAGTACCCGGTTCCTGTTATCAAGAAAGATCACCATAAAGATCTCGCGCTCCAAATCTGATAGCTGGCTCTGGAGAAATACGCGTGTCATATCCGGGGTGAGTATGGGATCTTCCTCTTCCATACGGACGTCGTAAAAACGGCGGGCCAGTTCAGCAATCCCCCTCAGTTGGGCGAACTTCGCCACGCCAATTCCTTCGACGTGCCTGAATTCCGTCAGATCCGCCGTCAATAAGCCATACAGCGAACCAAAATGGTCGATGAGCTCCTTTGCCAGCGTAAATACCGTTTTGCCGGGCGTTCCGGTGCGTAAAAAGAGTGCCAGCAACTCGTCGTCCTTTAACAACGTGACGCCATAGCGCAGCATTTTTTCACGCGGTAGCAGCAGTTCAGTCTCTTCCATGCCTGTCTCCTTCGATTTGCCATCATGCTGCCACAGCCACCCCCGGCGCTCGACGCCCACTTTTCATTCCTGCGTAACGCCTCGCAAACTGGCCGAAGGACAAAATCACCCCCTTTTTGGGATTGTGATAAAATGCCCGCTCTCTGGTGAAACCCAACAGGAAAGAATCATGATGAGCCTGGCCGGTAAAAAAATCGTTCTTGGCGTGAGCGGCGGTATTGCTGCCTATAAAGCGCCGGAGCTGGTGCGTCGTTTGCGCGAGCGCGGGGCGGATGTGCGGGTCGCGATAACGGAAGGCGGCAAAGCCTTTATCACGCCTCTGAGCCTGCAAGCCGTTTCAGGGTACCCCGTCTCTGACAGCCTCCTTGATCCGGCCGCCGAAGCCGCGATGGGCCATATTGAGCTGGGAAAATGGGCAGACCTGGTTATCCTTGCCCCCGCCACAGCAGATTTAATTGCCCGCGTAGCAGCCGGCATGGCAAACGATCTGGTCTCGACCATTTGCCTGGCCACGCCCGCACCTGTTGCCGTCGTCCCCGCGATGAACCAGCAGATGTACCGCAACGCCGCCACCCAACATAATCTGACGACGCTGGCCTCACGCGGCCTGCTCATCTGGGGGCCGGACAGCGGTAGCCAGGCGTGTGGTGATGTGGGTCCTGGTCGTATGCTTGACCCGCTGACCATCATTGAGCTGGCCGCCGGCCATTTTTCGCCTGTCAACGATCTGCAACATCTCAACATCATGATTACCGCGGGCCCAACGCGCGAGCCGCTGGACCCGGTGCGTTACATTACCAACCATAGCTCCGGTAAAATGGGCTTTGCCATTGCTGCCGCGGCGGCAAAACGCGGTGCAAAAGTCACGCTGGTGAGCGGCCCGGTCTCGTTACCGACACCGCCATTTGTGCAGCGTATTGATGTCACCACCGCCCTGGAGATGGACGCCGCCGTACAGGCGCATGCGCAGAACCAGCAGATTTTTATCGGCTGTGCGGCTGTTGCAGATTACCGTGCCGAAACCATTTCCGGGTCAAAAATTAAAAAGCAAGGCGATGAATTAACACTAAAAATGGTGAAAAATCCGGACATTGTTGCGGGTGTCGCCGCCCTGAAAAACCATCGTCCTTACGTTGTTGGGTTTGCCGCAGAAACAAATAATGTGGAAGAATATGCCCGGCAAAAACGTACCCGCAAAAACCTCGATTTGATTTGCGCGAACGACGTATCGCTGGCCACGCAAGGATTTAACAGCGACAGCAACGCACTGCACCTTTTCTGGCAGGATGGAGATAAAGTCTTACCGCTTGAGCGCAAGGAACTCCTGGGCCAACAATTACTGGACGAGATCGTTACCCGTTATGATGAAAAAAATCGACGTTAAGATTCTGGACCCGCGTGTTGGTAAGCAATTTGCGCTGCCAACCTATGCCACCTCCGGCTCTGCCGGTCTTGACCTGCGCGCCTGTCTCGATGACGCCGTAGAGCTGGCTCCGGGTGCAACCACCCTGATCCCAACCGGCCTGGCAATCCACATTGCTGACCCGTCGCTGGCAGCGGTGATCCTGCCGCGTTCTGGTCTGGGTCATAAGCATGGAGTGGTACTGGGTAACCTGGTCGGCCTGATCGACTCTGACTACCAGGGTCAACTGATGGTTTCCGTCTGGAACCGTGGTCAGGACAGCTTCACCATTGAACCGGGCGAGCGTATCGCACAGATGGTCTTTGTACCGGTGGTTCAGGCAGAATTTAACCTGGTGGAAGACTTTGACGCCACCGACCGTGGCGAAGGCGGCTTCGGCCATTCCGGGCGCAAATAACCGCCCGACCGACACGTATCTCACAGCGCCATAATGCAATAACAAACCGCAAACGTCAGTTTGCAGTCGCTGTGTGGATGCCAGCCTGGCAAGTGCTTATTTTCAGGGGTATTTTGTAACATGGCAGAAAAACAAACCGCGAAAAGGAACCGTCGCGAAGAAATACTTCAATCTCTGGCGCTGATGCTTGAATCCAGCGATGGTAGTCAACGCATCACCACCGCAAAACTGGCCGCCTCCGTGGGCGTGTCTGAAGCGGCGTTGTATCGTCATTTTCCGAGCAAAACCCGGATGTTTGACAGTCTGATCGAATTTATCGAAGACAGTCTGATCACTCGCATCAACCTGATTCTGAAAGACGAAAAAGACACGACTGCGCGTTTGCGTCTGATTGTGCAGCTCATTCTGGGCTTTGGTGAGCGCAATCCGGGCTTAACCCGTATCCTGACTGGCCACGCGCTGATGTTCGAGCAGGACCGATTGCAGGGCCGTATTAACCAGCTCTTCGAACGTATTGAAGCACAACTGCGCCAGGTACTGCGCGAGAAAAAAATGCGTGAGGGTGAAGGTTACAGTACCGATGAAACGCTGCTGGCAAGTCAGATCCTGTCGTTTTGCGAAGGCATGCTCTCCCGCTTTGTTCGCAGCGAGTTTAAATACCGTCCAACGGACGATTTTGACGCCCGTTGGCCGTTAGTGGCGGCACAGCTGCAGTAATCTTCAGGCCCGGTAAGCAGAACGCCACCGGGCTTGATATTACACGCCGAAAGCTTCGCGATACCCACGTACCGCAGCCAGATGATCCGCCATCTCAGGCTTCTCTTCCAGATATGCAATCAGGTCTTTCAGGGTGATGATTGAGGTCACTTTACAGCCGTAATCGCGCTCAACTTCCTGAATAGCAGAGATTTCGCCACGCCCGCGTTCCTGACGATCCAAAGAGATCAGCACGCCAGCAAGCGTAGCGCCGTTGGCCTGAATAATCTCCATCGATTCGCGAATAGCGGTACCGGCGGTGATCACATCGTCCACCAGCATCACGCGACCCTGCAGCGCGCTGCCTACCAGATTACCGCCTTCACCGTGGGTTTTAGCCTCTTTACGGTTAAAGCAGTACGGTACGTCGCGGTCGTGGTGTTCCGCCAGCGCAACCGCAGTGGTAGTGGCAATCGGAATGCCTTTATAGGCCGGGCCAAACAGCAGGTCAAAATCAATGCCGGAGTCCACCAGCGCTTCGGCATAGAAACGGCCTAACAATGCCAGATCGCGCCCGGTATTAAACAGTCCGGCGTTGAAGAAATAGGGGCTCTTACGCCCGGATTTCAGCGTAAACTCGCCAAATTTCAGGACCTGCTTGTTAAGCGCAAACTCAATAAACTCACGCTGCCAGGATTTCATGGGCTTACTCCTCCGACTTTTGCTTTTGTACGAACAAAAAAAAGGCGACTCATCAGTCGCCTTTAAAATCAATTTTCTAACGCCGCCTTCTGCGTCGTTACGATAGATTCAATTCCCCCTCGGGCCAACGCCAGCAAGGTAAGAAGCTCTTCATGGGTGAACGGCTCACCTTCTGCCGTGCCCTGCACCTCAATGATGCGACCGTCTTCAGTCATCACCACGTTCATGTCAGTCTCGGCAGCGGAATCTTCGACGTATTCCAGATCGCAAAGCGCTTCACCGTTAACGATACCCACGGAAACAGCCGCGACCATCCCTTTCATCGGATTCGTTTTCAGCTTACCGGCTGCAACCAGCTTATTCAGGGCATCAGCCAGCGCCACACATGCACCGGTAATCGACGCCGTACGCGTACCACCGTCTGCCTGAATGACGTCGCAGTCCAGAGTAATGGTAAATTCACCCAGTGTTTTCAGATCAACGGCGGCGCGCAGCGCACGTGCGATCAGACGCTGGATTTCCATGGTACGGCCGCCCTGCTTGCCTTTTGCCGCTTCGCGGGCGTTACGGGTATGGGTTGCACGCGGCAACATGCCATATTCCGCAGTGATCCAGCCCTGGCCCTGACCTTTCAGGAAGCGTGGAACGCCCTCTTCGATGGACGCGGTGCACAGCACTTTGGTGTCACCAAACTCAACCAGCACGGAGCCTTCTGCGTGTTTTGTATAGTTACGGGTCAGGGTGACGGGACGCACCTGATTGGCGCTACGACCTGCTGGACGCATGATGAAATCTCCGGCTTGAAACGAATGTGGCTGCGCATTATACGGATAAAGGACGCTTATTCCTATCCTGAGAAGCCCCCGAAAGCTATAATCCCCCCATCTCTCCTTTAAAAACGGGAATGTCTATGATCCGCAGTATGACCGCCTACGCCCGGCGTGAAATCAAGGGTAGCTGGGGTAGCGCTACATGGGAAATGCGCTCGGTAAACCAGCGCTACCTGGAAACGTATTTCCGTATGCCGGAGCAGTTCCGCAGCCTTGAACCTGTTGTACGCGAGCGTATCCGTGCTCGTCTGACGCGCGGTAAAGTGGAATGTAACCTGCGTTTTGAGCCTGATGCCAGCGCCCAGGGTGAGCTGATCCTCAACGAAAAACTGGCGAAACAGCTCGTCACTGCAGCGAACTGGGTCAAGATGCAAAGCGATGAAGGGGAAATTAACCCGGTCGATATTCTGCGCTGGCCTGGCGTCATGGCCGCCGGTGAGCAGGATCTGGACACGATTGCCGCTGAAATTCTCAGTGCCCTCGACAGCACGCTGGATGACTTTATCATTGCCCGCGAAACTGAAGGCCAGGCCCTCAAAGCGATGATTGAGCAGCGTCTGGAAGGCGTGACCACCGAAGTGGCTAAAGTCCGTACCCATATGCCTGCGGTCCTGCAATGGCAGCGTGAGCGCCTGGTGGCCAAACTGGAAGAAGCGGAAGTTCAGCTGGAAAATACCCGTCTGGAACAAGAACTGGTGCTGATGGCACAGCGCATTGACGTTGCCGAAGAGCTGGATCGTCTGGAAGCGCACGTTAAAGAGACTTACAACATCCTGAAGAAGAAAGAAGCCGTAGGGCGTCGTCTCGACTTTATGATGCAGGAGTTCAACCGCGAGTCTAACACCCTGGCCTCGAAATCGATCAATGCTGAAGTGACCAACTCCGCCATTGAACTGAAAGTGCTGATTGAGCAGATGCGCGAGCAGATTCAGAATATCGAGTAAGCTATCAGCAAGATTCACAAAGACGCATAAATCACATCAAGCCCGCAACCCAGCGGGCTTTTTTGTTATCATGGGCTATCATAACGACTCAACAAAGCGCATGATTAGGGTGTACACAAAGGTGTACCCAATGAGGTTTGTGTACATCACTTTGGGTACACCCCCATTCAAAGTTTGGATATTCGCAAAATGCCAAAACTGACTGATATGCAGATCCGCGCATGGATTAAGAGCGGAGAGCGATTCGAGGGGCGGGCTGATGGGAACGGGTTATATCTCCGCTACCGTGAAGCTGATAAAACCCCCACATGGAGATTCCGATATAAGCTTGCTGGGAAGTCACGCGCTATGCTAATTGGCTCTTATGCTGAACTGTCATTAGCCAAAGCCAGAGAAACCGCCAAAGAGCTATCCGCCCGCGTATCGTTAGGTTATGACGTTGCCGGGGAGAAACAGGAACGTAAAGCCAAAGCACTGGCAAAAATTGAAGATGACAAAAACGCCATGCGTGTTTCTCAGCTTGCAGCAGAATATTTCGAGCGTCAGATCCTGCCACGCTGGAAGCACCCTGACATTCTCCGTCGCCGCATCGACAAAGATATAAACCCCTGCATTGGTCAAATGAGGGTGGAGGACGTGAAACCACGCCACATTGACGACATGCTAAAAGGCATTGTTGACCGTGGAGCGCCAACCATAGCGACGGACGTTCTGCGCTGGACGCGCCGCATATTTGATTACGGAATTAAACGGCACGCGCTGGAGATAAATCCGTGCTCAGCCTTTGAGGTTTCGGACGCTGGCGGGAAAGAGGTTGCCCGTGAACGATGGCTTACCCGTGACGAGTTGATCAGGCTGTTTCAGGCCATGCGTATGGCGAAGGGATTCAGCCGCCAGAACGAGCTTACCTTCAAGCTACTGCTGACCTTATGCGTGCGTAAGATGGAATTGTGCGCTGCCCGCTGGGAAGAATTCGACTTAGACGGGGCAATCTGGCATCTGCCAGAAGAACGAAGTAAAAACGGCGATGCCATCGACATACCGTTGCCGTCACCAGCAGTAGAGTGGCTGCGAGAACTGCGCACCTTTTCGTGCAATAGCAAATGGGTATTACCTGCCAGAAAGATGCAAAACCGCATGATTCCACATATTCAGGAAAGCACCCTGCCCGTTGCGCTGGCAAAGGTTCGCGCTGAAATGCCCGATGTACCCAACTACACCATTCATGATTTCCGGCGTACTGCCCGTACCCATCTTGCTGCGCTGGGCGTTGATCCAGTGGTGGCCGAACGCTGTCTTAACCACAGAATTAAGGGTGTTGAAGGGATTTATAACCGCTACCAATATTTTGAGGAGCGCAAAGCCGCACTTATGTTGTGGTGTGATTTGCTGGTGGCATTAGAGAGTGGCGAAGATTACAACGTGACGCCTATTATAAAGACGCATAAGCTATCGTAAGAATAGATTGAGCCTAGTCCGACGGGATGAAAAGCGGAAGCCTTACCGCCTGGCTCAATCAAGTGAAAGGCAAAGCGTGAAAGGTAGCGTGATGATCTTACCAAAGCATAGATATTATTCGCTTGAAAAAGTAGCCAAAATCACTAAGTGCGAAGTGTCTGATTTAATACATTTTGCTTCAATAGGCTTATTACAGTTTTGTATTAAGATGCCTCATATTGAATTTCTATTCGATAGCTCGCCAAAAAATGAGAACGAGGAAGTAAAGTTAATTAATGTTGAGTCTGATAGTATTTTGCCTGTCGATTACTTAAAAGAAAAATATGATATTAAGCCTGAACCTAATGCTGATCTACACTGCCTAAGATTTAGCTATAAGTCAGATTATTTCTCTGTTACAGAGCAATATGATATGAACTCAGGAAATAAATCTATTGAAAAATGGAGTGGTTTTCTGGCGATCCCTCAAGAGTTTATCGAAGCAGAGGAGAGGTGTTTATCTGATTATTGGGATGATTGGGATATAACTATCGATACTCTTGATGTGCCCAGATGCGAAAACGCAACGTTTAGAGATGGCTACGTTGCTGGACGATTTTATTTCGATGACTGGTATACTGTTCATAGTAAGGATATGTATATAACCAGTTATGAGCTTGAATTGCTATGCAATGGCGGCAAGGAAATCACATCAGAAACCAATCTTGCAACAAGAAATAGCCCCAATATTTTATCCACCTCACCACTACCAGTTAATAAAAAAGCTGAGAGACATGCTTCCAATAGAGAGGGGTTATTGAAAGCTGCTATTTATATCCTAAGTAAATATCCTGACGACTGCCGAGGGGAAAGAAAAGAAGTCAGTCCTGAAAAATGGCGGGACTGCTTACTTAAACACAAAGATGAAATTCCACCATTAATGATTACCAATGGTGATGTGATCCTTAAACATCTAAGAGCCTCAGTCAACGGGAAGGGGCAGAGTTAATTTAGTGTAAGGGTACAGTGCGCTTACTGTACCTTATGCTCTCATTTTTTAGCCGCTAACCTCATACCGTAACAACAGCTATCACAGGAGTTACGGGACATATGACAGTACACCACGCAGCGCAATCAGCATTTCCCACTACTGGATACATCCGCCGTTTTCGTATGCCGGAACTTCTGGGTGTTTCCATGCCAACCATTGACCGCTGGGTTAAGAACGGCACGCTGCCGCGCCCAGTGAAACTCACCGATAATGTGACCGCCTTTGATGCGGTAGAGATTAATAACTGGCTGGCTGAGCGCCGGGGAAAGGTGGCGTAATGAAAAAGAAAAACCGCCCCGTACAGCAGGCGGCTAACTCAGATATTCGCACGTCTGATATTACGCCGACCACCAGCCCGGTACAAGTACCTAAGCGAACCCCAAAGAAACACCGCGCCCGCGTCTATATGCTGCGCACTGGCGTAGAGGGATGGACAGAAAATGATATTCTGCGCTACTGCCGTCTTTCATCCGGGCGTAATTATGCGTCTGAACTGGAGCGCCAGCTTGATATTCAACTGGAGCGTATCGACGAGAAAAACCCGGATGGTATCGGCGCACACCTGCGCTACCGCTTTTCCTGCCGTAGCGATGTTCTCAAGGTGATCCAGCTTGTGAACCATAACGCCGCCATTAATGAACATCACGGGCTATCTCAGCAGGATATTACCGACATTCTGAACCTCTACCCGGACGCGTTTAACGCCGCATAACGGAGCCGAAAATATGACTATCGAAAAAAGCCGATTCAATTCGGAGGCCGCCCCACAATCCTGCGTTAGCCAGAAAAAAATTCCTCAAGCAGTCAAAGGGGATATTTCCGTTATCCGGTTTGAGGGCATCAAAGTTCGCATCGTCAATATGGATGGCGATCCGTGGTTTATCGCCAAAGATGTTTGTGAGGCACTGGAAATAGTCGATCACAAAGTCGCATTGAGGCGATTAGATGCCGATGAAAAGGGGGAGTGTTTAACACCCACCCCCGGTGGATTGCAGGTTATGCGTACCGTCTGCGAATCGGGCTTCTACAAACTGATCGCCCGCAGCCGCAAGGCCACCACCGCCGGAACGTTCGCCCATCGTTTCACTAACTGGGTATTCCGCGAGGTTATCCCATCTATTCGTAAAACTGGCTCCTATGGTGTGCCGTTCGCCTTCCTGAACGACCACAGCAAACGCAAAGCAGCTTACGACAAGAAGGCCAGCAAGCGCGGTAAAGACCTGCAAGCCTGCAAAGGTGAGAAGTCCCGCCTGATCGCCGAAGAAGCGGAGCTATGGCGCAAATATCAGCCTCAATTGCCGGAGGTTCACTGATGACCGCCATCCAGAATAAAACCTTTTCTCTGGCTGGCCTGATGTGTACCTTGCGCGGGATCGCGTACGCGCATGAGGGTAAAGCTGGCATAACAGTGCCAGCTAATGCCAGCTCCTCATTTTCTCGTCGTGGTGACGAGGAGAGTTTCGAGACCAGTACGCGAACGCGTGAAGGTGAGTTTCTGGAGTCCATAAAAAAGGGCTTGCCGACTATCGCCAACCCGGTTTATGGTTATAGCGCACCTGCAAAATCAGGTGTCGGGATTGGTCTCCCGGTAATCTCAATGGCGACACACGACGCGCCTAGCGTCTTTTTTTGTGTCGTTAGCTCAGTACGCCTCTTTTTCAGCGTTGCGGTTATAATCCGTGTCGTTCACAAAATTATGGTGGGCTGCGTGGGGGCTTCTTCGGAAGCACCGGTATCCATTGAGGCCGGTAAGACCAACTCTGCGCAGTCCACCACCAGCAAGATTGGTCTCTTCGGTGGTGGTTTACATCACTCAATGGAGGCTGCCGCTATGCTGGCTACTACCCCTACCCAAAATCCGCAATTCATCTGGTTAATCGCTGCCGTTCGCCGCGACATGCCGACAATTACCACCAAAATTCACCATATCGCCGCGCCGTCTGAGCATGAAGCCCGCCGTTCACTGGCGCGGGATCACGTCTGTTTCTTTGCAGGCCGTATCCGTCTGGAGGTGGCAGCATGAGCCAGTTACCTGACCAGATTGAGGAAGCAACAGCAGCAAGTAACCGCATTCGTGCCGCGCTGGGTTGCGGTGAAATCACCGAACCACACACACCGGAGAATGTTTCACGCGCCCGCCTTTTGCGTGTACGTGCAGGCCTTTGCCATGTGCTGACGGAGATTATGCCCGGAATAACAGCGAGCGCGGAACGTGACGAGTTGTATGCGTGGTTGTTTGAGATTCACTCCGTGACAAGAGCTGAAGAGTGTCAGGTGAGACTGGAGGCGGACAAATGAAACAGTTCCGAATTACCGCAACCTGTTGTGATGGTTCAGGAGCGTCGATTCCGGTCACATGGTACGGCGAGGCCGAGACGCCCGATATTGCCGTTCAGTGTATGAGAGACGAAGCGCATGGCAACGGATGGAGTCTGGGAGCAGTCACCGCTGTTCAGCAGCGTGAGAAACAACAGGAGTTAGCAGCATGAACATATTACACCGCGCAGAGGCCACACCGGACGGCGTGAACATCATGACACGCAATGATGCCGGGATATATGAGCATGTAGCCATTATCACCTATGAGAGCGCTGTAAGCCGTCTGGATGCGGGAGAGTACGACGATACGCCAGATATCGGCTACGCCATTCATTTTGCCGTTGCTGATGGCGGGGCGCGTGGCTGGTTCGACTTCACTACACAGCATAACGCCACTATGTGGCGCTGGCTGATCGCTGCGACGTTCGTTTCTGAGATGAAGCGCGAGAACGGCACCACCACGGTTACTGAGTCTGACGGCACATCATCGCAGGTGGCGATTTACTCCAATGGCACAGCGAGCATTGTGGTTTACCCGTTTGCTGAACGCCTGGCGATGGCGAACAACATCGAGGGCGCAATGATTGAGCGATACGGCGTCGAACAGGGTACGGAAAAAGCCATTGTGTTTTATCAGGCCATGCTGGATACGGAGCGCGGCGAGCTGACCCCGTTCGGACGTGAAACGCTGGCAGAGCTACACGATCACTTCATTGCTGATCTGGATGAAAATGGCTGGCCTGAAATGCCGCTGGCGCACTGAGGGAGGAGCACGAATGCGTAATATCGACTTTATCCGCGAAGTGACCAGTGCCGCCGCCGGGCGCTGGCCTGACGTGCTGGCCGGACTAAATATCAATGTGCCTGAATCCCCTCACAGGCACGCAGGATGCCCTGCGTGTGGCGGTACGGATCGCTTCCGGTTCGACGACAGCGGGCGCGGCGCTCACATCTGCAACCAGTGCGGCGCTGGCGACGGTTTAGACCTGATTAAGAAGGTGAACAACTGCGACACCACGGAGGCGGCACAGCTTGCCGCTGATGTGCTGGGTATTGATTACCGGGTAGAGCAAACCGACCCGGCGGCAGCGAGCCAGAGAAGGGAGCAACTGGAGGCTGACCGCCAGCAGCGTGAGCAGGAGCGCCAGCAACAGGCAGCAGAGGACGCAGAGCAGCGAAGGGCAACGTTTACCCGTCTGTATGCCGGAATGCGCCAGAACGTCACACAGGGCGAATCTGATTACCTGCAATCAAAAGGGCTGACCGGGTTCAATTACCCGGTTATGTCCGATGGTTCGTTACTCCTGCCGCTGGTGGATGAATCAGGCGCAGTGGTGGCGGCGCAGACCATCACCCCGCCGGGTGAAAAACGACTCCTGACAGGTTCAGCAAAGCGTGGGGCATATCACGCCGTTAACGCACCGGGACAGCCGCAGAAGGTGATCATTGCCGAAGGGCTGGCAACGACTTTATCTACTCACCTGATGCGGCCTGACTCACTGACAGTGTGCGCCATTGATGCGGGCAACCTGCTGCCAGTGGCGGAGTTTATGCGCCAGCAGTACCCACAGGCGCAGATCATCATTGCCGCTGATAACGACCGACTGGATGACAAGCCCAATACTGGCACTGAACGGGCGGAGAAAGCCGCTTCTGCCGTGGCGGGCTATGTTGCCGTGCCGCCGACAGACTACAAAGCTGACTGGAACGACTACCACCATCAACACGGGCTGGAAGTCGCTACGGCTGCGTTTAATGATTCGATGTACCAGCCGCAGGGGGAATGCGTGAAACCACAACTACAGGCCATTGAGGGCGGTAAAACTGACCAGCCAGAGAAAGACCCGCTAAAACCCCGCATTGAGAGCCGCAAAGATGGCGTTTACTGGATCACGCCTAAGGTGGACAAGGAAAGCGGCGAGATTATCAACAATGAAAGCTGGCTGGCCTCACCGATGGACGTTATTGGCACCGGGCGGGACGATAAGGATCAGTATCTGATACTGCGCTGGCTGGCCTTTGGCGCAGGCATACCGACAACAGCGGCTATCCCCCTGGCTGATATTGGCGAGCGTGAAGGCTGGCGAACCATGAAAGCGGGCGGGGTTAACGTCACCACCAAAAGCAGCTTGCGGGCGATTCTGGCTGACTGGCTACAGCGTAGCGGCTCGCGTGAATTGTGGCGTGTTGCTCACGCTACTGGCTGGCAGTGTGGGGCATACATCATGCCGGACGGGGAGATTATCGGCACACCTGCCAGGCCTGTTTTATTCAGCGGTCGCAGCTCCGCAAGTGCAGGTTATGCCGTACAGGGCACAACTGAGAGTTGGCGTGGCAGTGTGGCGCGTCTGGCATACGGCAACTATGCAATGATGACCGGCGTCGCTGCCGCCCTGGCCGCGCCATTAATCGGCCTGACGGGCGCGGATGGGTTCGGCATTCACTTTTATGAGCAGTCGAGCGCAGGCAAAACCACCACCGCGAATGTGGCGAGCAGCTTATACGGCGATCCGGATTTATTACGCCTGACGTGGTACGGCACGGCGCTAGGGCTGGCAAACGAAGCTGCCGCCCACAATGACGGATTAATGCCTCTGGATGAAGTGGGACAGGGGGCAGACCCGATAAGCGTGTCACAGTCTGCCTATGCGCTGTTTAACGGCGTGGGGAAATTGCAGGGCGCAAAAGAGGGTGGCAACCGCGATTTAAAACGCTGGCGAACCGTGGCGATCAGCACTGGTGAAATGGACTTGGAAACCTTCATCGCCACCGCCGGACGCAAGACCAAAGCCGGGCAACTGGTGCGCCTGCTAAATATCCCGCTGAGTAAGGCGGTACGCTTCCACGACCACCAGAACGGCAAACAGCACGCCGACGCGCTGAAAGATGCTTACCAACACCATCACGGCACTGCCGGGCGGGAGTGGATCAGGTGGCTGGCAGACCACCAGCAGCAGGCCATTGATACCGTGCGTGCGTGTGAAGCCCGCTGGCGCAGTCTTATTCCTGCTGACTATGGCGAGCAGGTTCACCGCGTGGCCGCACGTTTTGCCATTCTGGAGGCTGCTTTGCTGCTGGGTGAAGTAGTCACCGGGTGGGATGCTCAGACGTGCCGCGATGCGATACAGCACAGCTACAACGCATGGTTGCGTGAATTCGGTACGGGGAACAAAGAGCACCAGCAGATTATTGAGCAAACGGAAGCGTTTCTTAATGCGTATGGGTTCAGCCGTTTCGCGCCGTTCCCCTACAGTTCTGCCGACATGCCCGTTAAGGATCTGGCTGGGTATCGTCAGAAGGGGAACCACGATAGCGACCCTGTAATCTTCTACACCTTTCGCGGCACATTCGAAAAGGAGATCGCGCAGAACTTTAACCCGACGCAGTTCGCCGAAGTTCTGAAAAATGCCGGGATGCTGAAGCCGCCAGCCAGCGGGCGTGGTTATCAGCGTAAATCACCGCGTATCGACGGGCGACAGATTAACGTTTACGTCCTGACCTTCCGACCAGAGGATTACGCCCCACCAGAGGAATAGCATTTCTCACATGCGTAAAAAGGGTGTTGGTTCAGTCAGTTCAGTTGGTTCAATAGGTAAAGATTTTTGTTTTATAAAGGATTTAATTTTCGTTTTGAACCAACACTGAACCAACAAACGCCCGTTTTGAACCAACATACTTTGATAAGGGCATTCAATCTGGCAGGCAGTGAACCAACAGAAAGCCCCGCTGAACTAACACAAAATCGTCGATGTTGGTTCAGCAAAACCCTGTGCAGGTGCGGGCTAGCGGGCAGTGAACCAACTGAACCAACTGAACCAACACATTTTTACTTATATAGAAGCATTGAGTCAGTTTTGAGTTTAGGCTACTGACGGGTAACTAGCTGCGTGCTAGGATTTATCCGAATATCACTAATGGGAATAGGGACATGAAAAGATCAATTTTAGCGTGCGTTATTGCTGCCACTCTTCTAACCGGGTGTGGTCCAAAGGAATTAACCCCTGAGCAAAAGCAGGAAGTGAGCAATCTCAAGAGCGAGCTTTCGCAGACGGAAAAAGAAATAGCCGCAGCAACAGAGCAGCAGGGGCAGTTCACGGGTGGATTAATCAAAAATCTCACGACGGCCAGGCTTGAAGTGCTGGGAATTAATAAAGCTCTTTTAGAACAACGTATCAACGCTATCGAGTCGGGCGCTAAGATTGATTTAGCCATTAGCGGTGTTAAACCAGACCCAGAGGCGGCGGCGGTTTTAAAAACTGAAATTGATAAGCTTGCTGTCCAAATCAGCGATGCCAAAAAGGAAGCAAGCCAATACAGCGGTGGTCTTGTCCAGGTGCTGAAACTGTCGACTGTTGCGACTCAGGAACAGACAATGGCGATGCTACAACAGCGGTACCTTTCGGCGATGTATGGATTGGCTGAGGTCAAAGTCCCCACTGAGCAGGCTAATACGGTTGCTGCTGCAAAACAAACACCACAACCATCGGCAGCAGCCACTAACGCACCATTGTTACCCCCGGGCGAAGGACCGTTTGGTTTAGATGTTGGTTTATCTAAAAAGAATATTGAGGATATGACCGGCGAAGATCTTAAACCTGTGGCAAATAGTGCTGACCTTTACACATCCGCATCGTTGCCGAAAAAGAATGCTGAATTTGAGGCTTATGGGCTTTTAATCTCCCCAGATGCTGGCCTATGTCAAATAAGGGCAGTGGGGAAAAGCATTGATACTGATAGTTTTGGCATTGCTTTAAAATCCAAATATGAGGAACTTAGCGACTCACTATCATCTATCTATGGTAAAGCTGATAAAAATGATTTCTTGATATCAGGTTCAATCTGGAAAGAGCCTAAATACTGGATGATGTCCTTGGATAAAAAGGAGCGATTTTTGTCAGCGGAATGGAAAGGAACTAAAGAAAAACCACTGAAAAATAACCTGATCTCCGTATCTATCGAAGCTAGAGCGGACGGTTCCGAGAAGGGGTATATTTTTCTACAGTATAACTTCACTAATAACGATATTTGCAAAGCCGAGATTGAAGGCGCGAAAAAAAGCTCTCTTTAGCTAACATATTGGATCATATTCGAAACCCGCTTCGCGGGTTTTTTATCGCTATCCTTAAGAGTCTCGAGAGTCAGCGGCATGATTGCTGATATTTAGAAGGAGGTACTCTGTGTCGTGTTAAAGGGTGCGACAGTTCGCAGTAAGGTTTGCACCAGAACGGCTGTAAATTCTGGACTGTTCTTGACAGATGTTAAACCCTAGTAGCGCTAAACCCGCGCCAGTCGCGGGCTGGAAGCCAGAGCGTGATTTAGGTTGTCAAAAATATTCTGGTTCGCGCCATTGGTTCGCAGTACGCAGTCAGGTACGCAGCAAAACTGCGCATTCAGCGTGCGTACCATCTGACGAATTCTAACGGCGGCATTGCGAATGCGTCGTAAATTGCGCAGAACGAAATGCGAATTCGCAAAATAGCGGAGAGGACTGATATTACTGGCGCAGATTAGTCCATTCGCAGTTGGTAGCACCACGGATATGTTAAGTTTTGCTAAGGTTTTGGGCGCAGTAAATTGCGAATTGCGCAGTTCACCAAAAATCTGCGCAAAACGAAACGGATACCAATGCGCAAACCATCCTCAACCCCGCGCGGTTACTGGCTTTATTGATTTGAAATTACAAAAGTGGTGCGCAATTTACAGTAAAATACGCATATTATTTCGTATTCATTTTGCGCAGTGCGCAGCGCAAATCCTAACATTTCCTAACGTTGCGCAGAGGAGGGATCGGAAAGTGAGAGACAGAACACGCAGCTATACCACCGACCTGCCCCGCATAGGGTTGCCATTCCTTACGAACATGCGTCGCAGGCTGACGGACGCCGAACCGGGTACACAGCTTTATACCCAGACCGAAAGCGGAACGTTGTATGCCTTCCGGCAAGCCGACAGCTACGCCATGACAATCAACGGCGTGACGCGGGCGATTCGCACTACAACCACGCAGGCCGGATATGGCGTGCGGGAATGGTACGTTTGCCCCCACTGTATGAAGCGGGCTGCAAAGCTGTATATCGGTAAAAAAGATATTGGCTGCCGGGAATGCTGGAAGCTCCACTACAAAAGCCAGAGCGCTGACAGACTGGACAGGATGCGAATGAAGATACGCCAGCAGCGATGCGCGATATGGGGCAACAATGACCTTACCAATAATCTGTTTAATGACATTCGCATGTTCCCGAAGCCAAAGGGGATGCGCTGGGCTACGTTTGACAGGAAGCGGGCAGAGTTGTCAGCAATGGAGATGGCTTACTGGCAGGCATTCAGTCCGGTAGTAGATAGAATCACGGGCGTGATTGAGCGTAAGACGGGGAAAGCAGCCAGAGGCATTGGCCTGACTTTGTAAAAGCAAAACGTCCGCACGGGGCGTCAAGGAACGGGATAGACTTCTGCGACAATTTGCATTCGCCGCCAATATAGCAAGCCGTCCACATCAAGCAATAAACTATCACCGGGAGGGGGAGGCCAAATCTCTGCAACCCTGAGCCTTAAGGACTGCCCGCCTCATCGAATGTTTATACCCGCGAAAAATAAAATTTAATCCGGGCGTGTTTCATCCTTCCAGATGGGTATGACGTATGACACCACGCGAAATAGCTTTATTGACCACCGCCAAACTGGAGCACGAAGGCCACCAGCTAACCCCGGCAGATCAACGGGAGATAGAACGCTCAGTTAATGCCGTTATAGCCCGGCGTGACAAATTCCGCGAAATGATGCGATCACCCGCCTACCAGTGGAGGAAGCCAGCGCCGCGCAGGTAGATACGGGATTATTCCGCATGTAACTTATGCGTATTAAGCAAATTACCTTTATTCACCTTTACAGAATTGTGAGTGCGTCAGTATCGTTATCCTTCCGATTCGCATTTATTCAGGATTTGCATGTACCAGCTAAAGATAACCATCCGAGACAGCAAACCACCAATATGGCGGCGTGTGCTGGTTCCAGAGCAAATCCCCTTTAGTGAACTTCACGCGGTGATCCAGTTGGCTTTTGGCTGGAATGACGAACATCTGTATATGTTCGAGAAAGGTCGTAAAGGTGATCCCGGTAGCGAGTATCGCGTATGGGGTGAGGATGAAAGCATGGGTAACGCGGCAATCACGCCACTATGGGCGGCGCCCCAGAATGAGGGGGACGGGCTGGTTTACACGTATGACTTTGGCGACTGGTGGGATTGCCTCGTTGTGCTGGAGAAGCGAACACACGATACTAGTAAGCAGCCCATTGGCTGTCTGCGCGGGAAAGGCACCACCCCGGCGGAAAACTCAGGTGGTTTGCATGGATACAATGAATTGCTCTTACAGGCCAGAGATTCTGATAATCCTCAACAGGCCGAGATCCACAATTTCCTGATGCTGGATATTGAGCGCCGGGTTTACGACCTGAGCAGCATCAACGATAGATTGCAGGCTCTTAACTGACCCGCATATATTCGCCTGATATTGCGTTATCAGCGCCGCCAGTATCGCGCATAACAGCGCACTGACCGGGTAAACCGTAACGCACGACCGTTGCGTTGGTTTCACCGCCGCGCCGTACCTGCCGCGATTCATACACTGTCATTCGCTCAAGCAGTCCACCGGCAACCATGCTTTCGAGCGTGCGGCGGGTTGATTCGAGCTGGTGTCGTTTATCGAACGATCCCATGCCGTGAAGCAGGTAGGCCACGCCCGACACATCGAGTGGCGGAGCGCCGATCTCACCCGATACCCACTCGAGGTTATCCGGCTCAAAGTAACTGAGTATCTCTTTTTTGCGGCTGGTCATTCTCATGGCTGGCAGGTTCCTTATTGTGGGATACCTCTATCATACATTAATCAGGATGTGAGATATTGAGTCTTGCCGTTACCATTAGCGGCAATGATAGCCGCCATCCTTAAACATCAAGCTAATACATGGAGTGAGCAATGAACGAGCACCACCAGCCTTTCGAAGAGATCAAGCAGGTTGATGACGAAGGATCGGAATATTGGTCAGCACGAGAGCTAGCAAAGTTGCTGGATTACTCAGAGTATCGTCATTTCACTCCTGTTTTAGAACGAGCAAAAGAAGCGTGCCTTAACAGTGGGCACAATGTTGACGACCATTTCGAGGATGTCCTCGGTATGGTCAAAATTGGTTCAGGTGCGCAAAGGGAGCTAAAGGATATAAGACTGTCCCGGTACGCTTGCTACTTAGTCGTTCAAAACGGAGACCCCACCAAACCCGTTATAGCAGCGGGACAAACGTACTTTGCAATACAGACCAGGCGGCAGGAACTAGCTGACGATGAGACGTTCAAGCGACTCCGCGAAGATGAGAAACGCCTTTTTCTCAGGAACGAACTAAAAGAGCACAATAAACAATTGGTCGAGGCAGCACAGCAAGCTGGTGTTGAAACAACACTGGACTTTGCAATCTTCCAGAATCACGGATACAAGGGGCTTTATGGCGGGTTAGACCAAAAGGCTATCCATCAGCGAAAAGGGCTTAAAAAGAGCCAAAAGATACTCGATCACATGGGTTCTACCGAATTGGCTGCCAACCTGTTCCGAGCGACTCAGGCAGAAGAAAAGCTCCGCAGAGATAATGTTAAATCGAAGCAAAAAGCTAATGAAACTCACTTCGAGGTCGGCCGGAAAGTTAGGCAAACAATCCAGGAGCTAGGCGGGACAATGCCAGAGAATCTGCCCGCACCGGAAAAAAGCATCAAACAATTAGAATCTGCCGCCAAGAAGCTGGATAAAAAATAGACGCGGCCTTTAAGCACATCACTTTACGGTGTACACAAGGGTGTACCTAATGAAAAAACGCATTACCAAAAAACCAGCAAACAAGCAGCTTTAAACCATCTACTCAATAAACAGATCCAATATCGAGTAACGCTTTATTCAAGCCGCTTTCTCATCATGGCCCCGTTCAGGGGCCATTTTTTTATCGGAACAGGCTATCGGCGGCAAACGCCTATAACATGAATAATTGTAATGTGAAAATTACCGTTTATCGCCATCACACCCAGACAAACAACGTTCAGTCATTACCAAAAATAAGGCTAACGTCCTCACACAAGAAAAACTAAATCGTGACAGACCGCACAAAACGCTACCCTGTTGCCCTCAATATCGGGGGAACACATGCTGCTACATATCCTTTATCTCGTCGGGATCACTGCCGAAGCCATGACCGGTGCACTCGCTGCCGGACGCCGTCGTATGGATACGTTTGGGGTCATCATTATTGCTACCGCCACCGCGCTGGGAGGCGGATCGGTACGTGATATCCTGCTGGGGCATTACCCTCTCGGCTGGGTTAAGCACCCCGAGTACATCATCATTGTGGCTGTCGCCGCAGTGCTGACCACTATCCTTGCTCCTGTAATGCCCCATCTTCGACGTCTGTTTTTAGTGCTTGATGCTCTGGGCCTGGTCGTGTTCTCCATCATCGGGGCACAAATTGCGCTGGATATGGGCGAAAGCCCGGTGATTGCCACTATTGCCGCAGTCGTGACGGGCGTATTTGGCGGCGTACTGCGCGATATGTTCTGCAAACGCATTCCCCTGGTCTTTCAAAAAGAACTCTACGCCGGGATATCCTTTGCATCAGCCGTTCTGTATATCGCTTTACAGCATTATGTTTCCAGCCATGACGTCGTGGTCATCGCCACCTTGTTATTTGGCTTCACGGCTCGCTTGCTTGCGCTGCGCTTGAAACTGGGACTGCCCGTGTTTCATTACACTCAGGACACCCACTGACTGGCCGCCATCTATTCTCCCCGATAAAGTGGCGGCATTTATCCGCGATAAGCGACAGCAAGCTCATGTCAGAATCCTTGCACTCCCTGTTTGCCGAGCCAGGCAACCAGGCCGGCAATGCCAGGATCATGAATAAACGCAACAAGCTGCCGGGCTTTCTCCTTTCCTGTGCCGGGAAGCGCCTGCCAGTCTGCTGCGTTACGCTCACGCATTTTCTGCCACGTCAGGTCTCCCATAGCGTTTAGCGAGGCCTGCGTCAGCGGAACACCCAATGCCATGATCCAACGAATAAAGGGTCGCTCACGTACCAGATTAAAGCGATGCCAGAGCGCCAGCCCGCGTGCTGCGGAAAACCCCGGGGTAGACTCCAGCTGCGCCTGCGTTAATGTCAGCCATGAGAAGATATGTTCAAAATGATGCGCCTGATGCAGCGCCCGCCAGCCTGACTCACCGACTCCTTCAATATTCAGCACGTGCTTTGAACCAAGCCACTTCAGGCGGGCAAAGAACTGCTCCATACACGCCGGCGAGGCGTAAAAACAGCTCTGCGCATGATAATGCGAGGCCGGGGGTGTGGGCTTTTGTCTCTCTTCCCCCCGCCAGACCACCTTATCGAACCGCGGGATACCCTGCCCGGCCAGACTGACCTGTATCTGATCACCCGTCGCAATATCCAGCCTTTGCCAGCGCTCAACGGACCCAAGACTGACCCGTTGTACCTGCTTATCATCCAGCAGGACAGGGACCAGCGCCGCCACGACCGAGATTTTTCCCGTGCGCCCCACGGCAAAATGAATATCTCTTACTTCGGCGATCTGTGCGACCGGGGGGTATTTCCATGCGACGACCCAGCTGCCTTCTCCGGGCAACCAGTTTTCGCCGGGAGGAGCATCCGCGGACCGCACCACAATGCCGTCCGTGGCAAAGGGTAATGCCGTGTCGTGCCACGTCGAGCGCTGTTTCTCGACAGCATCAACAGTCTGTACAGGCAGGGTATAACGGGCCGTCAGGGAAAAGCCGGCTTTAGATAACTCAGACAGCGCACTCGACATCACTTTCGGCCCATCCGGCCAGGCCCAGATAAATATCCCTGTCTGGCTCAGAAGCGGATTGTCCTTTTGCCGCATCATCGCGCCCGCCACTTTTGCCCGTGCGTTCATTCCCCCCATCTGTCGCTGAAGATGGTTGTCACGTAACCAAAAAAGCTCCCCCTGTAAGACGCTGTTGGCCAGCGCACCGGTCACTTTTTTGGGCACTGCGGGAATTAAATACACTTGTGCAGTCCAGTCCTCACCTTTTAGCCCATCACCACGACTGATAGCCTGGGTTAACTTTCCGTCGCGATACACCAGCGTCACTGCCACCCCGTCGACTTTTGGCTGCATCCAGAGAGTGTCACGACCACGCATCCACTGGCGTAGCTCTTCTTTACTGCCCGCTTTATGCACTCCCGTATGGGCAACAGGATGTCTTACGCTCCCCGTTAGAACCGGTAAGGCCTCCTCAGAAGGTATATCGCCGAAGCAGCGCTGCCACTGCTTTAAACGGCCATTGAGCTGGTCATAGACGTCGTCATTCACCTCGCTCACGCCCTGCTTCCAGTAGGCATCATCCCAGCGTTTGACTTGCGCACTCAACGTCGCAATCTCTTTCTCTGCTTTTGCCTGAGACCACACGGGACACACCGCCGCACCGTAGCCGCACCACAACAGCATTAATCCGCTCATCCATCGCCACATCGCCACCCCTCCTTTGCGTTGGTGGAGGTATAACCCGACGCGGAAAACCGTGCTAATGGCAATCTTTCACTCTGCGAGGCGTTGTCAGACGTTTATTTTTATTGCTGCAAAACAGCTGTAAAACCTGAAAACGGCGCGCAAAATTCAATAATGCAGGGGAAAAAGTGTGACAAAGGCTACGTCACACAGCGGCGACGTGTATAATAAGCCCGTATGTAGGACTTCTTCGTTAACACATACAAAAGACTCTCATGGCTCAAGGCACGCTTTATATTGTTTCTGCCCCTAGTGGCGCGGGTAAATCCAGCCTTATTCAGGCACTGTTAAAAACCCAACCGTTGTACGACACACAGGTTTCTGTTTCTCACACCACGCGTAAACCGCGTCCGGGTGAAGTGCACGGTGAACACTATTTCTTTGTTGATCACGATGAATTCAGAGCGATGATTGGCAGAGACGCGTTTCTTGAACACGCAGAAGTTTTCGGTAACTACTACGGCACTTCGCGTGAAACCATTGAGCAGGTTCTGGCCACGGGCGTAAATGTGTTCCTGGATATCGACTGGCAGGGCGCACAGCAGATTCGCAAGAAAATGCCTGATTCACGCAGTATCTTTATTTTACCGCCATCGAAAGATGAGCTGGATCGCCGACTGCGTGGCCGCGGTCAGGACAGCGAGGAAGTGATCGCCCGGCGTATGGAGCAGGCAGTTGCAGAAATGAGCCATTACGCGGAATATGATTACCTTATTGTGAATGATGATTTTGATGCCGCGCTGAGCGATCTCAAAACCATTCTTCGCGCAGAACGCTTGCGTATGAGCCGCCAGAAGCAGCGACATGACGCATTAATCACCAAACTGTTGGCAGACTGAACCCACTTTCAGTATCATGCCCAGTCATTTCTTCACCTGTGGAGCATTTTAAGTATGGCACGCGTAACTGTTCAGGACGCTGTAGAGAAAATTGGTAACCGTTTTGACCTGGTGCTGGTCGCCGCGCGTCGCGCTCGTCAGATGCAGGTAGGCGGTAAAGATCCGCTGGTACCGGAAGAAAACGATAAAACTACCGTTATTGCACTTCGCGAAATCGAAGAAGGTCTGATCAACAATCAGATCCTCGACGTACGTGAGCGCCAGGAGCAGCAAGAGCAGGAAGCCGCAGAACTGCAGGCCGTAACCGCCATTGCTGAAGGTCGTCGTTAATTAAACCTGCGGGTCGCCCTTGTATCTGTTTGAAAGCCTGAATCAACTGATTCAAACTTACCTGCCTGAAGACCAGATTAAGCGTCTTCAGCAGGCGTATCTCGTTGCACGTGACGCTCACGAGGGCCAGGCACGTTCAAGCGGTGAACCCTATATCACGCACCCGGTAGCGGTGGCCTGTATTCTGGCCGAGATGAAACTCGACTACGAAACGCTGATGGCCGCCCTGCTGCATGATGTGATCGAAGATACCCCTGCCACCTACCAGGATATGGAACAGCTGTTTGGCAAAAGCGTTGCCGAGCTGGTGGAAGGGGTCTCTAAGCTTGATAAGCTGAAATTCCGCGACAAGAAAGAGGCGCAAGCCGAAAACTTTCGCAAGATGATTATGGCGATGGTGCAGGATATCCGCGTCATTCTTATCAAACTTGCTGACCGTACCCACAATATGCGCACGCTGGGCTCACTTCGCCCGGACAAACGTCGCCGCATTGCCCGTGAAACCCTCGAAATCTACAGTCCGCTGGCGCACCGTTTAGGTATCCACCACATTAAAACCGAGCTGGAAGAGCTGGGTTTTGAAGCGTTATACCCGAACCGCTATCGCGTGATTAAAGAGGTGGTGAAAGCCGCACGCGGCAACCGTAAAGAGATGATTCAAAAGATCCTCTCTGAAATTGAAGGACGTTTACAGGAAGCGGGAATTCCGTGCCGCGTCAGCGGTCGCGAAAAACATCTGTACTCCATTTACTGCAAAATGGTGCTCAAAGAGCAGCGTTTTCATTCGATCATGGATATCTACGCGTTCCGCGTGATCGTCCACGACTCTGATACCTGCTACCGCGTGCTGGGCCAGATGCACAGCCTGTACAAACCGCGTCCAGGGCGCATGAAAGATTACATCGCCATTCCAAAAGCGAACGGCTATCAATCTTTACATACCTCGATGATCGGTCCACACGGCGTGCCTGTTGAAGTGCAGATCCGCACCGAAGACATGGACCAGATGGCGGAGATGGGTGTGGCTGCACACTGGGCTTATAAAGAGCACGGTGGTGAAAGCAGTACAACCGCACAAATCCGCGCCCAGCGCTGGATGCAAAGCCTGCTGGAGCTGCAGCAGAGTGCGGGTAGCTCGTTTGAATTTATCGAGAGCGTTAAATCCGATCTCTTCCCGGATGAGATTTACGTTTTCACCCCAGAAGGCCGCATTGTCGAACTGCCTGCAGGCGCTACGCCGGTCGACTTTGCTTACGCCGTGCATACCGATATCGGCCACGCCTGCGTGGGCGCGCGTGTCGACAGGCAGCCTTATCCGCTCTCTCAGCCGCTTTCCAGCGGCCAGACGGTGGAAATTATTACCGCACCGGGCGCACGTCCGAACGCGGCCTGGCTGAACTTTGTCGTGAGTTCCAAAGCACGCGCCAAAATCCGCCAGTTGCTGAAAAACCTCAAGCGCGATGATTCCGTCAGCCTGGGGCGTCGTCTGCTCAACCATGCGTTGGGTGGTAGCCGTAAGCTGGCTGAACTCCCGAAAGAGAACATTCAGCGTGAGCTGGAGCGCATGAAGCTCGCCTCGCTTGATGACCTGCTGGCAGAAATCGGCCTCGGCAACGCCATGAGCGTGGTCGTGGCGAAGAACCTGCAGCAGGGTGATACCACGGCGATCCCGACGACGACGCAAAGCCACGGTCATCTGCCGATCAAAGGCGCGGACGGCGTACTAATCACCTTCGCGAAATGTTGCCGTCCTATCCCGGGTGACCCGATTATTGCGCACGTCAGTCCGGGTAAAGGGCTGGTTATCCACCACGAATCCTGTCGTAACATCCGCGGCTATCAAAAAGAGGCGGAGAAGTTCATGGCAGTCGAGTGGGATAAAGAGACGGCACAGGAATTTATCACCGAAATTAAAGTGGATATGTTCAACCACCAGGGCGCCCTGGCGAACCTGACGGCTGCAATCAATACGGCCTCTTCCAACATTCAGAGCCTTAATACGGAAGAGAAAGATGGCCGCGTCTACAGCGCCTTTATTCGTCTGACCGCCCGCGACCGCGTGCATCTGGCGAACATTATGCGCAAGATCCGCGTGATGCCGGACGTGATTAAAGTCACCCGTAACCGAAACTAGACTTATGAATTCAAAACGTTACGAGCGTATCTGCGAAATGCTCGCCAGGCGTCAGCCTGACCTGACGGTCTGCATGGAGCAGGTCCACAAACCTCATAACGTCTCTGCAATTGTCCGTACCGCAGACGCCGTAGGCGTGCATGAAGTGCACGCCGTCTGGCCGGGTGCCCGCATGCGAACCATGGCTTCAACTGCCGCAGGCAGCAACAGCTGGGTGTCCGTCAAAACCCACCAGACTATTGGCGAAGCCGTATTGCACCTGAAAGGTCGCGGTATGCAGGTCCTGGCCACTAACCTGTCCGCAAAAGCCGTCGATTTTCGTGAGATCGACTACACCCGCCCGACCTGTATTTTGATGGGTCAGGAGAAAACCGGGATCACCCAGGAAGCGCTGGATCTGGCGGATCAGGATATCATCATCCCCATGATCGGCATGGTGCAGTCTCTCAATGTCTCCGTGGCCTCTGCGCTCATTCTCTATGAAGCGCAGCGCCAGCGTCAGAACGCGGGCATGTACAAGCGCAGCAACAGCATGCTGCCGGAAGAGGAGCAGCAGCGCCTGCTGTTCGAAGGTGGTTACCCGGTGCTGGCTCGCGTCGCGAAACAGAAAAAACTGCCTTACCCCCACGTCAACGCGCAGGGCGAAATTGAAGCCGATGCCGAGTGGTGGGCCACCATGCAGTACGCAGGATAACCGATGAAAGGCCGTCTGCTGGATGCCATACCGCTCAATAGCCTGACGGGCGTAGGTGCGGCGCAAAGCAGTAAACTGGCAAAAATTGGCCTGCACACCGTGCAGGATCTCCTGCTCCATCTCCCCCTGCGTTATGAAGACCGTACCCAACTCTATAAGATTGGCGATCTGCTGCCTGCCATTTACGCCACCGTTGAAGGCGAAGTACTGAACTGCAATATCACCTTTGGCGGACGCCGGATGATGACCTGTCAGATCAGCGACGGCACCGGCATTCTCACCATGCGCTTTTTCAACTTCAATGCGGCCATGAAAAACAGCCTTGCGACCGGCCGCAGGGTGCTGGCCTATGGTGAAGCCAAACGCGGGAAATACGGCGCAGAGATGATCCACCCGGAGTATCGCGTTCAGGGAGATCTGAGCACGCCGGAGCTGCAGGAGACCCTGACCCCGGTTTATCCGACGACCGAAGGCATCAAGCAGGCAACGCTGCGTAAGCTCACTGACCAGGCGCTGGAACTGCTGGATACCTGCGCCATTACCGAGCTACTGCCGCCTGAGCTGGCTCAGGGCATGATGAGTCTGCCCGAGGCGCTGCGCACCCTGCACCGCCCGCCGCCAACCCTGCAGCTTAGCGACCTGGAAAGCGGCAAACACCCCGCTCAACGGCGTCTTATCCTTGAGGAATTACTGGCTCATAACCTGAGCATGCTGGCGGTACGGGCGGGCGCGCAGCGTTTTCATGCCCAGCCCTTAAGCCCGCGAGATGAACTCAAAGATAAGCTGCTGGCCTCCCTGCCGTTTAAACCCACCGGTGCACAGGCACGCGTCACGGCCGAGATTGAACGCGATATGGCGCTTGATGTGCCCATGATGCGCCTGGTTCAGGGGGATGTGGGTTCCGGTAAAACGCTGGTTGCAGCCCTGGCAGCCCTGCGCGCGATTGCCCATGGCAGACAGGTGGCGCTAATGGCCCCCACTGAACTGCTGGCTGAACAGCACGCTAATAACTGCCGCGCGTGGTTTGCCCCGCTTGGGATTGAAGTGGGCTGGCTTGCCGGGAAGCAAAAAGGTAAAGCGCGTCAGGCACAACAGGACGCCATTGCCAGCGGTCAGGTACAGATGATTGTCGGCACGCACGCGATTTTCCAGGAGCAGGTACAGTTTAATGGTCTTGCCCTGGTGATTATCGACGAACAACACCGCTTCGGTGTACACCAGCGTCTGGCGCTGTGGGAGAAAGGGCTGCAGCAGGGCTTCCATCCGCATCAGCTGATCATGACTGCCACACCTATCCCGCGCACCCTGGCAATGACCGCCTACGCCGATCTCGATACATCGACCATCGACGAACTGCCGCCGGGCCGTACACCGGTCACCACGGTCGCCATTCCGGACACACGCCGGAGCGATATCATTGACCGCGTGCGCAACGCCTGCACTCACGAAGGCCGTCAGGCCTACTGGGTCTGCACGTTAATTGAAGAGTCTGAACTGCTTGAAGCGCAGGCCGCGGAAGCGACGTGGGAAGAGCTGAAGCTGGCGCTGCCCGAGCTGAACGTGGGTCTGGTTCACGGGCGGATGAAGCCTACTGAGAAACAGGCGGTGATGCAGTCGTTCAAACAGGGTGAACTGCATTTGCTGGTTGCCACAACGGTGATTGAAGTCGGCGTAGACGTCCCCAATTCAAGCCTGATGATCATCGAAAACCCGGAACGTCTTGGCCTTGCGCAACTCCATCAGCTGCGCGGCCGCGTTGGCCGCGGTGCTGTCGCCTCTCACTGCGTGCTGCTCTACAAAGCACCGCTCTCGAAAACCGCACAGATGCGTTTGCAGGTGCTGCGCGACAGTAACGACGGTTTTGTGATTGCACAAAAAGACCTGGAGATCCGCGGCCCAGGCGAACTGCTGGGCACGCGTCAGACGGGTAACGCCGAATTTAAAGTGGCGGATTTACTGCGCGATCAGGCCATGATCCCCGAAGTTCAGCGCCTCGCACGCCATATTCATGAGCGCTACCCCGAACAGGCGGCAGCGTTAATTGAGCGCTGGATGCCGGAAACCGAACGCTATTCCAACGCCTGATCTCAGGCAAACATCGGCAGCATCAGGTAAAGCTTGATCACCAGCGCGTTGACGATATCAATGAAGAACGCCCCGACCATCGGAACCACCAGAAACGCCATATGCGAAGGCCCAAAACGTTCTGTGATCGCCTGCATGTTGGCGATAGCCGTCGGCGTTGCCCCCAGACCAAACCCACAATGCCCCGCCGCCAGCACTGCTGCATCGTAGTTTTTGCCCATCATGCGCCAGGTCACAAACATGGCGTAGAACGCCATAAATAGCGCCTGAACGGCCAGAATAGCCACCATCGGCAGCGCCAGTGAGGCCAGCTCCCAGAGCTTGAGGCTCATCAGGGCCATCGCCAGGAACAGTGACAGGCAGACGTTGCCAAGCACCGATACGGCACGTTCAAATACGCGGTAGAAGCCCATCAGCGCCAGACCGTTACTCAGCAGCACCCCAACAAACAGCACGCACACAAACGTCGGGAGCTCGAACGCTGAACCTGCCAGCCATTGCGCAACCACTTTGCCCACCGTCAGACAGATGGCAATCATCGCGATAGTTTCAATCAACACCAGCGAAGTGATGGTGCGTCCGACGTCGGGTTTTTCAAAGGCAGTGGGCACCAGCTCATCGTCCGGTCTTCCGTCTGGCGTACCAGAGTGCTTCACCAGATACCGCGCCACCGGCCCGCCGATCAGGCCGCCCAGCACCAGACCGAAGGTGGCGCAGGCCATCGCCACTTCGGTGGCGTTTTCAAAGCCGTAGCGCTCAGTGAACAGCTTGCTCCACGCCGCCCCGGTACCGTGGCCACCAGAGAGGGTGATTGATCCGGCCAGCAGCCCCATCAGCGGATCCAGGCCCAGCAGCGTGGCCATCCCGATACCAATGGCGTTTTGCATCACTAGCAGCCCTACCACCACGATCAGAAATACGCCGAGCACTTTGCCACCCGTCCGCAGGCTCGCCAGGTTGGCATTCAGGCCAATGGTGGCAAAGAAGGCCAGCATCAGCGGATCTTTCAGGGACATATCAAAATCAATTTCCCAGCCCATGCTTTTCTTCAGCACCAGCAGGGCCAGCGCCACCAGCAGTCCGCCGGCAACAGGTTCAGGAATGGTGTATTTCTTCAGAAGGGAAACGCTGTGTACGAGCTTACGGCCAAGCAGTAAGACCAGCGTTGCGGCAACAAGGGTCGACAACGTATCGAGATGAATCATAAAAGGCTCCTGTTATGCGCGTGTTCCATACACACGCGGCGTTATCCTGGGCCGGCTTGCGCTCGTCATGAGCCGCCGGCGCAAAAAGTGTAATTTTTTTTCCCCATGGGTTGTAGAAAACCTGCTCACAGCGGCAGATTTTCTTGTCTTTTTTTGTTGGCAATCGTTTGCTTTTACCAGGTGGTCAGATAAAATGCCCGCTTTTCCACCGTGGGATTGCCGCCGATGTCCGTTAACACCCTTGAGTCTCCCGATGCGCAACCGATTGCGCAGAAGCAAAATAGCGAACTGATTTACCGCCTTGAAGACCGTCCGCCTCTTCCTCAGACGCTCTTTGCCGCCTGCCAACACCTGCTGGCTATGTTCGTTGCGGTGATCACCCCGGCGCTGCTGATCTGCCAGGCGCTTGGTTTACCGGCTCAGGATACACAGCACATCATCAGTATGTCCCTCTTTGCCTCCGGCGTGGCGTCCATTATTCAAATTAAAGCGTGGGGGCCGGTGGGGTCTGGATTGTTGTCGATCCAGGGCACCAGTTTTAACTTCGTCGCACCGCTGATCATGGGCGGTACAGCCCTCAAAACCGGCGGCGCGGATGTTCCGACCATGATGGCGGCGCTGTTTGGCACGCTGATGCTGGCCAGCTGCACCGAGATGGTGATCTCCCGGGTACTGCACCTGGCGCGTCGCGTGATCACGCCGCTGGTATCCGGCGTGGTGGTGATGATCATTGGCCTGTCGCTGATTCAGGTTGGCCTGACCTCCATCGGTGGCGGTTATGCGGCAATGAGCGACCACACTTTTGGTGCACCGAAAAACCTGCTACTGGCCGGCGTGGTACTGGCAATCATTATTCTGCTTAACCGTCAGCGTAACCCGTATCTGCGTGTGGCATCGCTGGTGATCGCCATGGCGGCAGGTTATCTGCTGGCCTGGGCGCTGGGTATGCTGCCGGAGAACACCCCGCAGACCAACAGTGCGCTGATCACCATTCCAACGCCGCTGTACTACGGCCTGGGCATAGACTGGGGTCTGCTGCTGCCGCTGATGCTGGTCTTTATGATCACCTCGCTGGAGACGATTGGCGATATCACCGCCACGTCTGATGTCTCCGAGCAGCCGGTCTCCGGCCCGCTGTATATGAAACGCCTGAAAGGCGGCGTGCTGGCGAACGGCCTGAACTCGTTTGTCTCTGCGGTCTTCAACACCTTCCCGAACTCCTGCTTCGGCCAGAACAACGGCGTGATCCAGCTGACTGGCGTTGCCAGCCGCTACGTCGGGTTTGTGGTGGCGCTAATGCTGATCGTCCTCGGCCTGTTCCCTGCGGTAAGCGGTTTTGTGCAGCATATACCTGAACCGGTGCTGGGCGGCGCAACGCTGGTGATGTTCGGGACCATCGCGGCTTCCGGTGTACGTATCGTCTCCCGCGAACCGCTGAACCGCCGCGCCATCATGATCATTGCCCTGTCGCTGGCCGTGGGTCTGGGTGTTTCACAGCAACCGCTGATCCTGCAGTTTGCCCCGGACTGGGTGAAAAACCTGCTCTCTTCCGGCATTGCGGCAGGCGGTATCACCGCGATTGTTCTGAACCTCGTTTTCCCGCCTGAGAAAAATTGATCGCCCTCACGGCAGGCTGTCAACGCCTGCCGTGACATCTCTTTACACCATTCCCGCCTTGAGCATTGCGCATAAATCGTGCATAACTCCCTTATGTGCGTTTCGCGGGATGGAAGACCATGAAATTTATTGGAAAGGTACTCGTCTATCTTCTGGTGGCCCTGCTCATTGTGGTGCTGGCGCTCTATATTCTGCTCCAGACCCGCTGGGGAGCATCTCAGGCCAGCAACTGGATAACGGTGAATACCGATTACGAACTCAATTTCGACCTGATGGATCACCGCTTTTCGTCACCTTCCCACATCATTCTGGAAAACGTCACGTTTGGCCGCGACGGTAAACCCGCCACGCTGGTGGCCAGGAAAGTCGATATTGGTTTGAGTAGCCGACAGGTCACCGATCCGCTGCACATGGACACCATTACCCTGTTCGATGGCACGCTTAATCTTTCTCCTCAGACGGCACCGCTCCCGTTCCAGGCGGACCGTTTGCAGTTGAACAACATGGCCTTTAACAGCCCCAATACGGAATGGGATCTCAGCGCACAGAAAGTAACGGGCGGCGTCAGCCCGTGGCAGCCAGAAGCAGGCAATGTGCTGGGTAAAAACGCACAGATCCAGGTAAGCGCAGGCTCGCTTACCCTGAACGGCGTGCCGGCCACCAACGTGCTGATCCAGGGACAACTCAACGGCAAAGAGGTGGTGCTGAACACCATTGGTGCCGATATGGCGCGCGGTTCGCTCACCGGGTCCGCCCTGCGCAACGCTGACGGCAGCTGGATTATCGACACCATGCGTCTGAATGAGATCCGCCTGCAAAGCGATAAGTCGCTGGTGGATTTCTTCGCGCCTCTGACCACTATTCCCTCGCTGCAGATTGGCCGTCTGGAAGTGACTGACGCACGCCTGCAGGGGCCGGACTGGGCGGTGACCGATCTCGATTTAAGCCTGCGCAACCTGACACTCAGCAAAGGCGACTGGCAAAGTCAGGAGGGGCGTTTGTCCATGAACGCCAGCGAGTTTATTTATGGCTCTCTGCATCTGTTCGACCCGATCATGAATGCGGAGTTCTCCCCGCAAGGCGTGGCGCTGCGCCAGTTTACCTCCCGCTGGGAGGGCGGCATGGTACGTGCTTCCGGCAACTGGCTGCGCGAGGGTAACGCGCTGGTGCTGGACGATGTCGCCATCGCCGGGCTGGAATACACCCTGCCGCAGAACTGGAAAACGCTGTGGATGGAGCCGTTACCGGAATGGCTGAACAGCCTGACGCTGAAAAAATTCGGCCTGAGCCGTAACCTGGTTATTGATATCGACCCGGCCTTCCCGTGGCAAATCACCTCTCTTGATGGCTATGGTGCGAACCTGCAGCTGGCGAAAGATCGCCAGTGGGGCGTATGGGGTGGCAGCGCAACGCTGAACGGCGCGGCGGCGACCTTTAACCGCGTGGACGTGCGTCGTCCGTCGCTGGCGATGAACGCTAACGCCTCAACGGTAAACATTACCGACCTGAGCGCTTTCACCGAAAAAGGCATTCTGGAAGCCACGGCGACGGTTTCACAGCTTCCGCCACGGCAGACCACAATCAGCCTGAACGGACGCGGCGTGCCGCTCAACGTGCTGCAGGCGTGGGGCTGGCCGGCGCTGCCCATTGGCGGTGATGGCAATATCCAGCTAACCGCCAGCGGCAGCGTGCAGGCCAACGCACCGCTGAAGCCGACGGTTAACGGGAAACTGAACGCGGTAAATATGGATAAACAGCAGGTGCAACAGACGATGACGGGGGGAGAGGTGTCGACACTATCCTCGCCCCAGCCCTCTCCCTGAAAGGAAGAAGAAGCAAACCCTTCCCTCCCCCCGTTGGGGAGAGGGTTAGGGTGAGTAAAATTAAAGGTGTACCACCACCTCATTACCCTCCGCTTTCACCACCACGCCCCACTCGCTTCCGGCCTCTGAGCCGCCTTTTACGCCACTCAGTTTCTGCACGTTGCGCAAGCAGACCGACCAGTTTCGTGCGTCACCTGTGCCGGTAATGGTCACGGTGTCGCCGCTGCGTGTGGCTTTCAGCGTAAATGCCACAGAACCGTCCGCCGCGGGCACTTCGCTCACCGCCATCGCGCCATCGCCCAGGTTAAACAGCTGGAAAGCTGTCCCTTCGTTCCAGGCGTAGTCCGGTTTCTGTTGATTGTTGCCCAACGCCAGCAGGGTGTTATCGCGCACATAGACCGGCAGGCTGCGGAAATCATGCTGCTGTTTATGCCAGCGGCTGCCCTCGATTTCATCGTTATGCCAGAGATGGGTCCAGCGCCCTTCCGGCAGATAAAACTGCACGTCACCGGCCTCAGAAAACACCGGGGCTACCATCACCGTCTCCCCCAGCATGTACTGACGGTCGAGGTAATCGCATGCCGGATCGTCCGGGAACTCCAGCATCATCGCCCGCAGCATCGGTGTGCCATACTCACGAGCCAGAGCAGCCTGGCGATAGAGATACGGCATCATCTGACATTTCAGCTGAGTGAAGTGACGCACCACATCACAGGACTCATCATCGTACGCCCACGGTACGCGGTAAGATTTGCTGCCATGCAGGCGGCTGTGGCTGGATAACAGCCCAAACGCGCACCAGCGTTTGTAGACGTGTGCCGGCGCGGTATTCTCAAATCCACCGATGTCATGGCTCCAGAAGCCAAAGCCGGACAGACCAATCGACAGCCCGCCGCGCAGGCTTTCCGCCATCGACTCGTAGTTGGCGTAACAGTCGCCACCCCAGTGCACCGGGAACTGTTGCGCACCTACCGACGCCGAGCGGGCAAACAGCACCGCCTCATCCGCGCCCACCGTTTCTTTCAGTACGTTCCACACCAGTTCGTTATATAGGTATGCGTAGTGGTTGTGCATCTTCTGCGGATCGGAACCGTCAAACCACTGGACGTCCGTCGGGATGCGCTCGCCAAAGTCGGTCTTAAAGCAGTCGACGCCAATATCCACCAGGCCCTTCAGCTTGTCGGCATACCACCGACACGCGTCCGGGTTAGTGAAGTCATAAATCGCCAGGCCGGGCTGCCATTTGTCCCACTGCCACAGGGAACCGTCCGGACGCTTGAGCAGGTAGCCCTTCTCTTTCAGTTCGCGAAATACCGGCGACTTCTGGCCGATGTACGGGTTAATCCACACGCAAACCTTCAGCCCTTTCTCCTTCAGGCGGCGGATCATCCCTTCCGGATCCGGGAAGGTCACCGGGTCCCACTCAAAATCACACCACTGGAAGGCCTTCATCCAGAAGCAGTCGAAGTGGAAGACATGCAGCGGCAGATCGCGCTCCGCCATGCCATCAATAAAGCTGTTCACCGTGGCTTCATCGTAGTTAGTGGTAAACGAAGTCGTGAGCCACAGGCCGAAGGACCACGCCGGGGGCAGTGCCGGACGCCCGGTGAAGCGCGTATAACGGTTCAGGACCTCTTTTGGCGTCGGGCCGTCGATCACAAAGTACTCCAGATACTCCCCTTCGACGCTGAACTGCACTTTGGAGACTTTCTCCGAACCCACTTCGAACGAGACGTTTTCCGGGTGATTCACCAGCACGCCGTAGCCGCGGTTGGTCAGATAGAACGGGATATTTTTGTATGACTGCTCGGTACTGGTGCCGCCGTCGCGGTTCCACGTTTCGACCGTCTGGCCGTTGCGCACCAGGGCGGTAAAGCGCTCGCCCAGACCGTAGACCGTTTCACCTACGCCCAGATCCAGACGCTCAAAAACATAATGACGATCGGTACGGGTATCCTGCACGTAACCGTTGTTTTTCAGCTGACTGCCGGTAATGCGCTGGCCGTTGCGCAGGAAGTCCAGCGCCCAGCACTCGCCTTTGGTGACGCGCACGCTGAGGTGACCGCTTTTCAGCTCAGCAAATTCGGCATTGTTTTCAATCTCAACGTTCATCTCTTTGATGACATTCAGAGGATAGTGCGGACCGTTGTTCAGCGCGCCATGGAAGTGCTCGATACGCACGCCGACAATCCCTTCCTGCGGGGAGAAAAGACGGACGGTGAACATCAGGGTATCAAGCTGCCAGGTACGTTCTCGTACATCACGCGGCGCCACGTACACCACAAGGTCATTGCCCTGCTGCTCTACATCGAACACCTGAACCGGGCAGGTGACGTTCAGGCCCGGTTGAATGAGCCAGTTTCCATCACTGATTTTCATACTCTCGTCCTCTTAGTTCTGTAATTCTTTACTGACCGGCAGGTTGTCAAACTCCTGCTGATTGCGGCGCGCGCCGTGTGCCAGCTCGCTCATGATTTTGGTCAGGAAAGGCGTTTTCAGGGTGTAGTAGCGTTTGGCGATGATGGCGCTCAGCACGTAGCAGACCGCCGGGGCCAGGGTGAACAGGCCGATAATGATGCTGATGGTCGCGCTGTTCTGGGTTTTAGCTGCGGCGTCATAACCCCCCCCTGCCAGCATCCAGCCGATCATTGCCCCGCCCAGCGCCAGGCCGAGTTTCAGCACAAACAGCGTGCCCGCGAAGCTGATGCCGGTAAGACGTTTGCCGTTGGTCCATTCGCCGTAGTCGACGGTATCGGACATCATGACCCACTGGATCGGCGTCACCAGCTGATGCAACACCCCAATCACAAAGATGAAGGTGAACATCACCACCGTGGCATGCATGGGAACGAAGAACATCGCCACGCTGACCACTGCCAGGGCGGCGTTGGTCCACCAGAAGATGCTGACCTTGCATTTCCAGTCGGTGAGCGGTTTCGCCAGCGCAGAGCCAATCAGGTTGCCGACACAGTAGGTGGTGAGGAACGCGACAAAGATTTCCGGTGAGCCCATGATCCAGGTGCAGTAGTACATCATCGCGCCGCCACGCACGCAGACGGCGAGGATATTGAGAATGGTCAGTACACCAACAATACGCCACTGGTCGTTGTGCCAGATATCTCGCAGGTCTTCGCGCATGGAGGTGGTGCTCGGCGGCACCTGGATGCGCTCTTTGGTGGTGAAGAAGCAGAACGCCAGCATCAGGAACGCGACCACCGACAGCACGGCGATCCCGCCCTGGAAACCGAACGCTTTGTCATCGCCACCAATCAGGTTAACCAGCGGCATCATCAGTACCGTCGAGAGCATGCCGCCCGCGGTCGCCAGCACAAAGCGCCAGGACTGCAGGGAGATACGCTGCGTCGGGTCGTTGGTGATCACACCGCCCAGGGCGCAATAAGGGATGTTAACCACGGTATAGAGCAGCGTCAGCAGCGTGTAGGTAATGGCGGCATAAATCATTTTGCCGTTGAGGCTGAGGTCCGGCGTGGTGTAGGCCAGCACGCAGACAATGCCGAACGGGATAGCTCCGAACAGTATCCACGGCCGGAATTTACCCCAGCGGCTGCGGGTGCGGTCAGCGATCAGGCCCATGCACGGGTCCGAAATCGCATCCAGCGCACGTGCCAGCAGGAACATCGTGCCGACAAACCCGGCAGGAATGCCGAAGATATCGGTATAGAAAAACATCATGTACAACATAACGTTATCGAAAATGATGTGGCTGGCGGCGTCACCCATGCCGTAACCAATCTTCTCTTTTACTGACAATACGTCGCTCATTTTTTTATCCTTCACGCTGTAGGGGGCGCTGAGACCGGTTACAGATTTTTAAACCATTGTTTCAGGAGCGGGTATTGCGTTTTCTGGTTAGCTGGTTACGTTTCTTGTTTTTTGTGATCGCGGTAAATATTGACGAGCACGAAATGCTAACCTGAGGATTTTCTTAGGAATTAACTGAAACAGGGGTGTTAAGGTCAAAAGAGAGGTGAAAAAAGTGTGCCGGGGTATGTGGTAAATGCCTGAAAGTAGCTATAATGCGCCCCGCCTCCATGTAGCAATGCAGGCGCGGAAGATCGTCATCTCCGGTGAGGTGGCTGGACTTCAAATCCAGTTGGGGACGCCAGCGTTCCCGGGCAGGTTCGACTCCTGTGATCTTCCGCCAAAATTTTTGAAGAGATTATTCTCATATTTGTTCCACCATTAAACCCAAATAATAATTAAATCTATTCACTAAAATTTTTTATGTGACTCTTCTGCTTTTCAGTAATTCTTAAGTCATCCTTTTTAGTTTTCTCACCCACAAATATTCAGGCATTAAACTTTACCCATGTGTTTTAACTAATTAATTACGTTGATATTGATTTGTTCGGTTATATTACGGATATCATAATAGCCAAACTTTAATCGTAAGGTATAATTCCTGAACGGCAAAACGCGTTTCATTTCATATCTAACGAGTAGGATATCTGCGTTAAGTTAGCATTCACTCACCCAACCGCATATGCAACAACGGAAACGCATTCCCCTGTCCGTCGCGTTCTGAGCGCCCGACCTGCACAAACCCCATATGCTGATAAAACGCAACGCCCTGCGGGTTTTGCTCGTTTACATCCACTTCATTCGCACCAAAATGCGCAATGGCATAGTTCAGCAGCAATTTCCCTACGCCTTTTCCCCGGCTCGCATCATCCACAAACAGCATTTCAATGCGGTTTTCATCGACGCCTAAAAAGCCATGAATAACACCCGCTTCATCGCGGGCAATCATAACCTTGAGATTGGGCAGATAGGCATTGAGCAATAACGGGCGCAGCGCCGCAATATCACTTTCCTGCAAAAAATGGTGGGTGGCACGAACGGAAGACTCCCAGACTGTGACGAGACGTTCGAAGTGTGAGGGGTGTGCGGTTTCGATTTTCATGAGGGGGATCATTATAGAGCGCAGCGATTAAATCAAGTATCCAGAAGCATAGAGGCAATAAAATGAAGACCTTAAATGAAGTAATAAATTCTCGAACCTGTGAAAGTCGAGAGCGTATCAAGGAAGTGGCCCGGAAGTTGGTTCAGGAGACTGGTCAGCAGATAGAGCATGAAAAGCAAGAATCCCCAACAGACATTGAGAATAAAGAAACCAGCTAATCCTTCGTGGTAGTTGTTCGGGTAAACCGAACAACTGAGGAACAGTAAATATTCTAGCGCCCTGTCCCCCCTCACCCTAGCTCTCTCACTCAGGGAGAGGGAACTGACCGTGCGGTTTGTCATCCCCCACCTTAATCTCCATCACCGCATACACCCCGTCTTTCGGGACCACCACGGTGACATTTTCCACCGGCACGCCTGCCGCGATATGAATATCCTGCAGCTGCCGGAGCGTCCGCGGATAAATATCCTCCCAGCCGATACAGCGCAAAATAAAATCGATTTGTGGGCTGCTGGCCAGCATATTCGAGACAATCACCGCCCCGCCGGGCTTTATCAGCCGCAGCGCACGCTGGAGAAAAATCACCGCATCGGCATCGTTGAAATAGTCGAAAATTCCCAGCGCATCCACCAGTTCGGCCTGATGCTCGCCCAGCTCATGCAATAAATCTTCGTTACGCACCAGCGTATGGAGCAAGTTGCGCCTGAGCAGGGTCAGCTGTTCACCCACGATAATGCCTTCCTGCGCCGCCATGGTTTCGGCCCAACTGAGCGCCACTGGGTCTTTATCCACCAGCGTCAGATACACCTGCTGGCCGTCGAGCTTCGCCTCGCGCAGCGCCTCCAGCACGGGAATTGCAGCCCCGCTCGCCAGGCTCACCCAATTGTTATCGTTCCCGTTGCGGATGTATTTATCCACCATCGCAGCCAGTACTTTTGCACGGGAGCGCACACCAATGGCATCGTTCGCATGGATAAACCACTGGCGGCTGTCGCTGTCCATTCGGGTTCCGTCTGGCAGGCGCTCCTCCAGCGGGTTTTGCACCACAAAAAGCGCCAGCGCGGAGGGAACCAGCCGGGTACGCCACGCGGTGAGCGCCGGACGATTGCGGTAGGCTTGCCCGGAATAACGGTTCTGTGGGACAAGCACGGCCTGTCCCCCCTCTTCGTATTCAATCAGCGGAGGACGAAGCGCCGGGTCGGCTTTCAACGCCCGGTTAATCGAATTGATCTCACGGGCAGTGTCGTCTTTCATCGGCCACTGGTCGCTAATATCCGGAAATGACGCACTGAAAATGGTCATATTTTCCGGTGCGTCGCCGCGAAAAGGCTGCCAGTTCATGTCGTCGTCTCCCGTTGAGCTTTTAACGGAAGTCTATCCAGGCGAGCCAGTAAAACCCTACGAAGAAAGCACGATCTTCACTGCTTAACCCACACCAGCTGATCAACCTTGAAGCCCAGACTGCGTGCGGTATTCAGGTAGTCCTGTTTCACGGCATCCGGAATCGTCGGCGTACGAGACAGGATCCACAGATAGTCGCGGTTCGGCCCGCTCACCAGCGCATACTGGTACTTATCGTCCAGCTTGATCACGTTATAGCCGCCGTAGAAGGGGCCGAAGAACGACACCTTCAGCGCTGCCGTCGTCGGTTCGCCGGTAAAGTACGCTTTGCCTTCACTCTCATTCCACTTGTTTTTGACCGGGTCGAAACCCCGGTTAAGCACGCTGATGCCACCGTCGCTGCGCTCGCCATAGGTGGCGGTCACCTGCTCCAGACCCCGTTCGAAGCGGTTTTCCAGGCGGGCAACTTCATACCACTTGCCGAGATAGCGGCTGGCTTCAAAATTTGAAATGGGCTTTACGCCTTTCGGTGGCGTAGGGGATTTGCAGGCCACCAGAGTCAGGGCAATGGCGACACCCGTCACAACAGGCCATAGTTTCATGAGAATTCCTTTCATTTGCACGGTTGGAAGTAAAGTGTAGTGCACCGTTACGGCGCTTCATCCCGTGAGGGAAAATTCGTAGTATATTGAGAGTATTCCTCCACTCTGGACACGGACATGGCTTACTCCATCGGCGAATTCGCCAGACTCAGCGGGATCACCGCCACGACGCTGCGGGCATGGCAGCGTCGCTATGGTTTACTCAAGCCACAGCGCACGGAGGGCGGCCATCGCCAGTACAGTGATGAGGACGTCCAGCAGGCACTGAAAATCCTCGACTGGGTGAAAAAAGGCGTGCCCATCGGCCAGGTCAAACCGCTACTGGAACGCCCCGTCCCGCGCCGGACCAACAACTGGCAAACGTTGCTTGAGACCATGCTGCAACGCCTGCAGGACGGGAAAATTGAGTCCCTGCGCCAGATGATTTACGACGCTGGCCGCGAATACCCCAGGCCTGAGCTGGTTGCAAATGTGCTGCGTCCGTTGCGCAGCCAGATGTCAGCCAACATCCCTGCCGCCATGACCCTGCGCGAGATCCTCGACGGCATTATCATCGCCTATGCCTCGTTCTGCCTTGAGGGCGACAAAAAAGCGCCGGGTGATAACATCCTGCTTAGTGGCTGGTACCTGAATGACCCGTGTGAAATCTGGCTCGAGGCCCTGACGCGTACCGGACAAGGGCACCGTATCGATATTTTGCCTACCCCCTCCACGTCACTGGCGCCTGAGATTTTCCCCGAGCGCAAATGGCTTCTGGTGACCAGCGGTAAACTGACCGCCGCACGGAAAAAGCAGGTGGCGCAGTGGCAGCAGCAGGTATCCCTTGAAGTGATTATCCTCTGATTATTTTCTCCTGCGGTAAACTTCACGAAAAGTTGAATATTTTTCCGTCCCGCAAATGCTAACGTTTTCCTGTGACTGACAACTCCACAGGAAAACACAATGAAAAAAACAACCCCTCTGCTGATGCTGGCCGCCATGGCCTTTGCTCCTGCCGCGTTTAGCGCCCCTGCCGGCACCCTGAGCGTACATATTCTCGACCAGCAAACCGGGATGCCGCCATCTGACGTTACCGTCACGCTGGAGAAGCAGCAGCAGAACACATGGACCCAGATTGCCAGCGGCAAAACCGACCACGACGGACGTATCAAATCACTCTATCCGCAGGATCAGGACATGCAGCCAGGCGTGTATAAAGTGACCTTTAAAACCGCTGATTACTTCCACGGCAAAAAGCTGGACACCTTCTTCCCGGAGATCCCAGTGCTATTTACCGTGACCCGAACCAACGAGAAACTTCACATCCCGCTTCTGCTGAGCCAGTACGGCTACTCGACCTACAAGGGCAGCTAAGAAACATTGATTTTAAAGGATAATAAAAAATAACTCCGCCAATACTTGGACAAATTACTCATGTTGTGTAAGTTTTAGATATACGAACTGGAGACACACACCATGACAATGAAACCTGTAATCGGTATTAGCGGATGTTTGACCGGTTCCGCCGTTCGCTTCGACGGCGGACATAAGCGTATGGGCTTTGTCATGGACGAACTGGCCCAGTGGGTGAATTTCAGGCCCGTCTGCCCTGAGATGGCCATCGGCTTGCCGACGCCACGCCCTGCACTGCGTCTTATCGTGACGGACAGCGGTGAAACCCAGATGCGTTTTAGCCACGCCCCGCACGAAGACGTTACGCAAAAGATGGCTGACTTTACGGCAGATTATCTGCCTAAAATCGGCGATCTGGCGGGATTTATCGTCTGTGCAAAATCCCCCAGCTGCGGCATGGAACGCGTGCGGCTGTATGATGAAAACGGCAACCGGGGCCGCAAGGAGGGTGTCGGGCTGTTCACTGCCACCCTCCTTGAAACCCTGCCGTGGTTACCCGTGGAAGAAGATGGTCGCCTGCACGATCCGGTGTTGCGGGAAAACTTTGTTGAGCGTGTTTTCGCGCTTCATGAACTGAACACACTGCGCGCCCAGGGTCTGACGCGCCGTGCGCTATTAGATTTCCACAGCCGCTACAAACTTCAGCTGCTGGCGCACCATCAGGCGGGTTATCGTGAAATCGGCCCGTTCGTTGCCACGCTGCACGAGTGGGAAGATTTGGACGCCTTCTTTGTGGCGTACCGCGAAAAGCTGATGACCATCCTGAAGAAACCTGCCTCGCGGAAAAATCACACCAACGTGTTGATGCATATTCAGGGGTATTTCCGTAACCAGCTAAACAGCCGCCAGCGCGGCGAACTTCGCGACGTGATCCTGCACTACCGTAACGGGCAGTTGCCCATCCTCGCGCCGATCACGCTGCTGAAGCACTACCTGGCCGAATACCCTGACCGGTATCTGATGACGCAAAACTACTTTGATCCCTATCCTGATGATTTGGGTCTGCGTCTGGCAGTCAATTGATCATAAAAATGCGAAGGCCCCATTGACCCTCAGAGGCCCAAAGCAGTACCCCGTTTAGACGACACCCTCACTGTCGTCTCTTTTTTTGCATTTAACCTTAAAGACTGTAATTATATACAGGCCTACAGTGCAAAAAAGGAGCCTGCCTGTGATCAAAAGCCTGCATATCTAAAACTACCGCTCGATTCGCGACATGTCGCTGGAGCTGGAAGCGCTCAATATCGTCTTCGGCCCCAACGGTACCGGGAAATCGAATATCTACAAGGCGATATACCTGATGCACAGCGCGGCGCAGGGGCAGTTCTCCCAGGCGCTGGCAAATGAAGGCGGTATTCTGAAGGTGTTCTGGGCAGGTAAGACCCGTAGCGACCAGCTCCGGCGGATGAACCTCGCGGTGGAAACGGACACTTACGAGTACGAGCTGCAGGTGGGCTTTGTCGAGCAACTGCCCTATCCCTCCCAGTTTCAGCTCGATCCAGTCATTAAAGAAGAGTCCATCTGGCTTACCGGTCAGCGCCGTCGCCCTTCATCACAGCTGATGAAGCGCAGGAATCAGGCGGTGTTTCTCAACAACGTGCACCACGAAAAAGTGACTCACAGCGGCACGCTGTATGAAAACGAATCGGTGTTCGGGCAGCTCGGCGAACCGCATCTCTACCCGGAAGTATCGCAGATGCGCGAGTCCCTGCGTAACTGGCGCTTTTACCATGAATTTTCCGTCTCGTCCGGCTCGGCGATGCGTGCCCCGCAGGTCGGTTTCCGCTCCCCGGTACTGGCCAGCGACGGCGCCAACCTGGCGGCCGCATTTCAGACCATTGTCGAGATTGGCGATGAAATGTTGCTGATGCGCATTCTCGACCAGGCCTTCCCCGGCTGCGAGTTTTACAGCGACAACACCGGCGGCCGCTTTCGCATGATGATGCAGCGCGAGGGGCTGAGCAGGCCGCTGGAACCGGCGGAGTTTTCCGACGGGACGCTGCGCTTCCTGTGCCTGGCGGTAGCGCTGTTAAGCCCGCGCCCACCGGCCTTTATCGCGTTGAACGAACCGGAAAACAGCCTGCACCCGCAGATGCTGCCCGCGCTGGCGAGCTTAATCGCCGAGGCCAGCCGCTACTCGCAGATCTGGCTTACCAGCCACTCTCCGGAACTGGCGAAGTTGATTGAGAAGCAGCGGTCGTTTTCATTGTATGAGCTGTCGATGGCGGAGGGAGAGACGAGGGTGGAGAGGCTGGGGTAAGCCCGGTGCGAAAGCATGCGCTGCCACCGCCTGCGTGATACCTTCCGTTAAGATAAAATTTAAAGGCCTTTATTTGCCCCTTAACTCTTGAGTTAGCCGTAATAAATTAATGACGAAGCCGAAAAGTCTTACGCCACTCTGCCGGACTCACGCCAAAACGCGTCTTAAATTGCTGGCGCCAGGTCACCGCAGAGTTAAACCCTACCAGCTCTGCCACGCTTTCAATGGGCATATTCCCGGCTTCTAACAATATCTGGCTGCGCCGCAGGCGCTCGGTGGTCAGCCAGTCGGCCACGCTCATCCCGGTGGCTTTTACAAAATGGCGGGTAAGCGTGCGGCGGCTCATCGATACCACCTCTGCCAGCGAGTCCAGATTATGCGGTTCGGCAATGTGCTGCTGGAGATAGTCAATCAGATAATTGATTCGTCCGTCACGGGTATCTTTCGGTACCGGCTGGGCAATAAACTGTGCCTGCCCCCCCTCGCGGTGTGGCGGTACGATCATACGGCGGGCAATCTGGTTGGCGACCACGCTGCCAAAGCGCTGGCGGATGATGTACAGGCAGCAGTCAAGCGCGGCAGCGGTACCCGCAGAGGTGATGATATTGCCGTCATCGACGTAGAGCGCATTGATATCCAGCTTTACGTCCGGGAAAAGCGTCTGAAACTGATGTTCAAACTCCCAGTGCGTGGCCGCGCGTTTACCGTCGAGAATGCCCGCATAACCCAGCACAAACGACCCCAGACAAAGCCCGACGATCTCCGCCCCGTTGTCTCTGGCCTGGACCAGGCTGTCGAGAAGCGTCTGGGGCGGGCGTTGCTGGACATGCTGCCAGTAAGGCACCACGACGATATCTGCCTGGCCGATGGCGGAGAAATCGTGAGTCGCGTTAAGCGCAAACCCGTCTGTGGATGTCAGTAATCCCGGTTTTTCGGCGCAGATCAACACACTAAAGCGCTTTTCGCCGGATACCGTATCACCAAACAAAATGCAGGGAACGGAGTAGTGGAACGGGCTGAACCCGTCTACCGCAACAATCGCGACGTTGATTAGCGCCATGTATCTCTCCTTTCCCCTGGTGATGCTCAGAATATAACGGTTTCACCATCCTCGGGAATGCTCACCGCATCCCCAATCAGGTTCGCGTCAACGTACTCACGCAGCGCATGGCGGGTCAACAGACAGTGGTTGATTGCCTCCATATGGGTCGCCACAATTTTCGCCTGCGGCAGCAGGAAGTGGACGTTGAGCACATCTTCCTGGCCCATGATAATCGGCCCAAACCCGATGACGTGCGCAGAGCCCGCGTTAAGCACCACCACATCCGGCTGATGCTTTTGCAGATCGGCTGCCACTTCATCACGCCAGATGGTATCCCCGACAATGTAGAGCGTCTTCTCATCAGGATGACGTAAAACCACGCCACAGGCTTCACCCAGCCGTTCCGCCAGCTCCGGCACGGCGTAAGCACGATCGGTACCGTGCTGGCCGCCGCGGGTTTTCGCGATCCGGATATCGCCAAACCCCGTCTCCTCGGTCATTACCGTCAGGTGGGTAAATCCCTGGCTGCGCAGCAGCGCGGCGTCGCTGTCGTTCTGCACAAAGACAGGTTTATCTTTGCCGATCAGTTCGACTGCGGCGCGATCCCAGTGATCGTCATGGGTATGGGTGACGATCACCGCATCCGCCTCCAGCAACGTGTTGACGTCAACGGGTAGCTCAACCATCGGGTTGCGGATTTCCGCA
>ENA-OQKF01000090-OQKF01000090.1-human-gut-metagenome-genome-assembly--contig:-NODE-90-length-80256-cov-5.414656_pt1 | contig 80256 bp, 75 predicted proteins | sample MGYA00242617_ERZ504784 | MGnify/ENA primary metagenome ERZ504784 (study PRJEB26092, sample SAMD00036364) | human gut metagenome | host: Homo sapiens | study: EMG produced TPA metagenomics assembly of... | reverse complement strand
CCTTGTTAATTACTGTTCTCTATAAAGAACGTTCGTTGATTTTTACTAAAATCATCTGAAAAATTCATTAGAATTTTCAAGGTTGTCTTATTGTTCAGTTGTCAAAGATCTTTTTGTGATCCGCTTCGTATAAGAAGCTTTATCATTATATCACTTTGTTCTTGGCTTGTCAAGAACTTTTTTTGATTTATTTTGTTGACCCGTTCTTCATAAGAACTGCAGCAACTTTTAAATCATATCATGTTCTCTCTTGTTTGTCAAGCCTTTTTTCAAAAAGTTTTCTTGGATAAAATATCCAACGGAGAAGGAGGGATTTGAACCCTCGCGCCGCTATTAACGACCTACTCCCTTTCCAGGGGAGCCCCTTCAGCCACTTGGGTACTTCTCCAAGTGTTGACATCATGGATTCATGATGAACGGAGAGGGTGGGATTCGAACCCACGCGCCCTTGCGGACAAACGGTTTTCAAGACCGCCTCGTTATGACCACTTCGATACCTCTCCATAACGTATTCTGTTGTTGTCGTTTTGTGTGTCTCACGCGACGACTTGTTTATAATACCAAACCAGAATACATATGTCAACACTTTTTTTAAAGTTTTTTTATTTTTTTTGTTTTTTCTCTCTAAATCGCTTTTTATAGGCCTTCATCTGTAGATATATCAACTTATCATGTAACACATGAAGCTTGTGAAAAACTTTCCTTACACGTACAAGATTCGTTGCAAGTCTAACATCCTCTGGTGTCGTGACCTTAATGTTATCATAACCACCTTCAAACAATTTTACCGGCACATTCCCATATGTTTCTACTACCATTGCATCATCGGTTACTTTTCCATCATCATTTTCCATCATCTTTTCATATGCCTTTTTTACAAGGTCAAATTCAAAACATTGTGGTGTCTGAACCTGCCACAATGTTTTTCTCTCAGGTGTACGGATCGCGTAATTCTCCTCATCAACAACTTTAATCGTATCTTTCGATGGCATTCCCACGACACATGCACGATATTTTTTTACATAGTATATGCATTTTTGTATTAATTCTGCACTGATCATCGGACGTGCTCCATCATGGATCAGTACATAATCTGCATCCTCAATTGCTTCAAGCCCAAAATAAACGGATGCATAACGTTCCCATCCGCCTGGCACGATCTTTTTCACCTTATTAAAATGATAACGGTCTACAATATACTCTTTACAGTAATCTATCTCGTCTTCTCCTGTAACAAGAATAACCTCATCTACAGCGCTCTCCTCAAAAGCCTTCAGCGCATAGTACACCAAAGGCCTTGATTTGATCAGCATATATTGTTTTGGGATTCCGCTTCCCATTCTTTTTCCTTCTCCTGCTGCCAAAACGATTGCCGCAATTTTTTCTCCCATGTATTTACCCCTGTCTGGTACCAATCTTTAATCCAGGTACCGCATTCAGATCTAAACCGCTTCTTACACCATTGATATAGTCATAGTATCCACAAACTCCGATCATTGCTGCATTATCTGTACAGAAAATAGGAGATGGATGATAAAATTCAATTCCTGCTTCCTTACATCTCTCGATCATTTTTGCACGAAATGCTCCATTGGATGCAACTCCACCTGCGATTGCAAGTTTCTTGTATCCTAATTCTTTCGCCGCTTCTACTCCGTGAGAACTCAAAACATCTACAACCGCTTCCTGGAAAGAAGCCGCGACATCCGCACGGTTTACTTCTTCCCCTTTCATCTCACATTTATTTAAATAATTTAATACAGAGGATTTTAACCCGCTAAAGCTAAAGTCCATCTTGGAATCATTTACTTTGGCTCTAGGGAATAAAATTGCATTCTTATCTCCCTCTTTTGCTAAGGCTTCAATCTTTGGACCTCCTGGATATCCCAGTCCAATCGCACGTGCTACTTTATCGAAGGCTTCTCCTGCTGCATCATCTCTTGTACACCCAATGATCTCGTATTTTCCATAATCCTTGACATCAACAAGGTGTGTATGTCCCCCTGATACGACCAGACATAAAAATGGAGGTTCAAGATCCGGATGTTCAATATAATTAGCGCAGATATGTCCTTCAATATGATGCACTCCTACCAATGGTTTCTTCTTTGCAAACGCGAGTGCTTTCGCTTCTGCCACACCAACTAATAGTGCACCGACTAATCCTGGTCCATAAGTAACCGCGATCGCATCAATACTGTCTAATGTTTCTCCTGCTTCTTTTAATGCTTCTCTTACTACAAAGTTCACTTTCTCTACATGTTTTCTTGAGGCAATCTCAGGGACAACACCGCCATATAGCTTATGCAGTTCGATCTGAGATGAAATGATATTGGATTTTACACATCTTCCATCCTCTACAACTGCTGCCGCTGTCTCATCGCAGGAAGATTCGATTGCCAGAATCTTAATCTTATCGCTCATCGTATTCTCCTATTCTTCCTGAAAATCTAAAGTTATCGTCTTACCGTCTTTTCCAGCTTTTGCTCTAGGGAAAATCGACTTCACTTTCCCCATAAATTCTTCTGCCCGGACTAATGACGGACTATAATGAGTTAACCACATCTGTTTTACATCTGCTTCTTTTGCAAGATGCGCAGCTTCGTAAAATGTCATGTGTTTATATTCTCTTGCTTTCTTTTCTTTTCCTTCTTCTCCATACATTCCTTCACAAATAAATAAATCTGCATTCTTTGCGTGTTCAGAAATTGTCTGGACTGGTCTTGTATCCGTACAATATGTCAATTTAATTCCAGGTCTAGGACTTCCTAAGATCATATCACTTGTAAGTACACGACCATCTTCACTTGTCACAGTTTCTCCCTTTTGAAGCCTGTTCCAGTATTTCATCGGGATGTCATTTTCCTTTGCCTTTACAGGATCAAACTTCCCAGCTCTTGGGATGATCATATTATAGCCATAACAAGGCACATTATGTTTTACATAGAAAGCTTCAATTTTATAGCCATCCATCTCAATAACGTGCTCTTTCTCATTTAATTCATAAAATTCAATCGGAAATGGAAGTTCTGGTGCGATCACGCGCAGTGAATTCACAACCCTTTCTACGCCTTTTGGTCCTATGATCAAAAGAGGTTCTGTTCGTTCTGCATTTCCAAGTGTTAAAAGAAGTCCTGGAAGTCCACTGATATGATCTGCATGAAAATGTGTAAAACAGATCGCATCTAATGGTTTAACACTCCAGCCCCTCTCTTTAATTCCTACCTGTGTTCCCTCCCCGCAGTCGATCAACAGACTATGCCCGTTGAATCTTGTCATACATGCGGTCAACTTTCTATATGGAAGCGGCATCATTCCACCGGTTCCAAGTAAACATACATCTAACATAAATCACCTTTTATGATAATATCTCACTCTTCTCTGTTACCTTTGGAGAAATCTCAAATTGTTTTACGATACGATCGTAACATCTCTCACAAATCTTAAATTCATGAATCTGCGTATCTTTGTTTGAGAAATACCCCCATTCTTTTTTAACTTCTATATAATCTGTTTTATTGTTTAATAACTGTCCACATACATTACATTTCATCTCATTCTCCTCCTTACGCTCATCATTATAAACGGGCGTTTCTGAAGAATCCAGTGGAAATGATTGGTCATCTGTTGAAATTTCACAAAACATTAAGATCGCATCCTCGATCGGATCCTTATAATACTTTGCTCTGCGTCCATATTCTTCAAATCCATTCTTTAAATAAAACTGATACGCTGCTTCGTTTGATTCTCTGACCTCCAAATAGATCGTGTCTACCCCTATCTCCTGATACCTTCGTCTGAACTCATGAAACAACAATGTGCCAATTCCCATTTTCCTTATAAATGGAATCATTGCGATCCTATGTAATTCTGCCTGATCTAACACATGCTCAGCGATTATATATCCACTAATACGATTTCTGTCTCTCCATACATAAATATCACTAGTTTTACGATAATAGAAAGACTCAATACTATCGAAACTCCATGGTCTGTGAAAAGAAAGTTTTTCTATCTCTGCGATCATCGGAAGATCTTCTGGAAGTGCTTTCCTCACATGCCATTCTCTGGCTGTTATACTACTTTTGTCCATGAAGCCTCTCTTCTCTCTCTCGTTCAGCCTGAGATTTTCTTAAATATTCTGGCACAAATTCGTCTGCACTTTCATAAATTCCCTGTGCAAAATATACTTGTGCTAACGTTCCGACTGCTGCTGCTCTCTGGCGGTTTGCATGTGCTGGAGCAAAAATTGCCAGATCACCCATCTTCTCTAAGATTTCTTCTTTATATACTGGTACGCCATCCCCAAGGAATACAACTGGTTCATTGTATTCCCTCAACTGTATCAAAGTATCTTCTACACTCTGGGCACATTGTTCCTTTAAGACTTTCATTTCACTGCCTTCAAATCGGTAAAATCCTGTATACACTTGTTTTCTTCTGGCATCCATCATTGGACAAATGATCATGGACGTTCCAAATAACTGATATGCAAGCCCATCTACAGTTGGCACAGGAATGATCGGTTTATCCAGTGCCAGCCCTAATCCTTTGGCTGTTGCTGCACCAATGCGAAGTCCCGTAAAAGAACCTGGTCCTTTTGCTACCGCAACCGCATCAATATCTTCTATCTCAAAGGATGTTCTCTTGATTACTTCATCTAACATCGGAAGTAACGTCTGAGAATGTGTTAATTTATTTCCAGTCGTATACTCTGCGATCAACTGATCATCTTCGATCAATGCCACAGAAGCTACCAGACCAGAGCTGTCCAGTACTAATAATTTCATCTATTGTTCCTCCATTTCAATCTCTCGATAGTCAAATCCTTTTTCTAAATCTTTACGGATCGTAATCTTTTGATAATGATCTGGCAGAATCTCCTCGATCAGATTTGCCCATTCGATCAGACAGACTCCTTCTCCATAAACATAATCTTCATATCCGATCTCGTCCATCTCTTCAATATCACCAATACGATAAACATCAAAATGATATAGTGGAAGCCTTCCCTCTTCATATTCTCTTACGATCGTAAAAGTCGGACTCTGAATTGGTTCTGTGATACCAAGTCCATCTGCCAACCCTTTTGTAAATACAGTCTTACCAACCCCAAGATCTCCATATAAACAGATCACCTGTCCAGGCTGTGCCTCCTGTCCGATCTTCTTTCCGATCTCATACGTATCTTCTGCACAAAAACTTTGTACGATCATTTTCTATTCTTCTCCTTCTGAATTCTCTTGAACTTCTGATTCCGATACTTCTGTCTCTTCCCGCTCAGTTTCTGTAGATGCCTTGGAATATTTTGAAATATCTCCTCCATCTGTCTGTGTCTGAACAGCCTTCTTTCTTGCTTCTTTGATGTGTTCTTTCATATAATCTAACATCTTTTCTCTGTCATCACCAAGTTCATAATCTGGAAATACAAATGCCTGCTGTTTTCCTGTATACAATAATGTCAGCCCCATAAAATGCGTGATCTTATAAACTCTGTTCCACTCGATCGTCGCACTTTCTTCTCCTAGCTCTACAAAAATACCATCATCTCGTAAAGTGTAGTACGTCGGATTCTTGTATACTGGATTCTCAATTGCCTGTTTCTTTGCTTTTACATATATCATCAGCGGGTTAATGACAACAAATAATGCAATAACGACTACACCAAAAATAATATTCGTCTGTCCTTCTGGCTGACCGATTCCGTGGACGATCATATATGCTCCGACTCCCAACATAAAAATCGTCAAAATCGCCTGTACTCCGGAATACGTGTATGCTAATGAAAATTTAAAAATATCTTTCGCTTTTAATTGTGTATGAAATTTCATCTTAATTCTCCTTACCTTTTCTCTGTTAATGAAATATTATACCATAATCCGGGTATAAAACCAATGATTTTACAAATACTACAAGCATACACGAAAACCAATGAATATGGAGGATCTTAAGAATGAAAGCTACAGGTATTATACGAAGGATTGATGACCTTGGCCGGATCGTTATACCAAAAGAAATACGAAAAACCATGCATATCAGAGAAAGCGATCCTTTGGAGATATTTACAGAGAGGGACGGCGATATCATTTTAAAGAAATATTCCCCGATTGGTGAACTAGGAAACAATGCGAAGCTATATGCAGAATCAATTGCTGCTCAGATTCCACATACAATCTGTATTTGTGATCAAGACTGTGTGATCGCTGCTGCCGGACCAAATGCCAAAAAACTAATCGGAAAATTATTAGATGAAAAGGCTGAAGAAGCTTTAATAGATCGAAAACATATATTGATGGACCGTGAAAAAGAAGATTTCTTTCCTCTGATCTTGGACTTTCCAGAGGTATTTCGCTATGTGTGTCTTTCTACGATCATTGCAGAAAGTGAAGCCGTTGGATTTGTATGTATTCTTTCTATTGAAGATGAATTAGATGATCAGGAGTTTAAAATTGCCAAAATTGCTTCTGATTTTCTAGGAAAACAGCTCGAAGCATAACGTAAAAAAGTGAAATACAGTCGCACAAAACGGCTGTACATTTCACTTTTTTCTTCATGATACATATTTATTATGATTCAATAATAATATTTTCTAATCCACCTTCGACTGCCCAGCTTTTAAATTCCTGCATCTGTTCTTTTGTGTACAGTTTTGGATTTTCTTCAAAACAATATTCTCTATCTACCAAGTGATATTTTGCTTCTGCCAGTGGATTGTAGTTTAAGATTTCATAGGAAACATACTGATAGATCCCATTTAAATATTTTGCAATTCCCTTGATGTTATCTTTCGTTGCGGTCATTTCTGGAATCATCGGTGTTCTTATGATGACCTTCTCTCTGTTTGATGTCTCTAATAAGTATCTGATATTATCTTTGATCTTTTGATTTGAAACCCCAGTGTAATGCATATGATCTTTCTCTGTTGCTAATTTAAAGTCTGCAAAAATCCGGTCTAAATATGGAAGGATCTCTTTGATCACTTCCTGATCTGCATATAAGGATGTCTCGATCGCGGTATGGATTCCTTCTTTTTTGCATGCTTTTAACAGCTCTTTTGTAAACTTCCACTGTAATAATGGTTCCCCTCCTGAGATCGTAACCCCGCCATTTCCATAACGATAGAATGATTTATCTTTGCGGATCTCTTCCATAACCATTTCTACGCTCATCTCTCTGGAATCCATGGCGATTGCTCCCGTTGGACACCAGTCAATGATGGTATTCCAGTTTTCATTTCTGTTTGGATGAATGTGCATCTGGTCATTTTCCATCGTAACACCCTGATTTTTTGATTTTGCAATACACGTCTTACAATGCATGCAGCGGTTTTCAAAATAAATTGGTCTTTTGCGGATCGAAATTCCTTCTGGATTCTGACACCAGACACATTTTAACGGACATCCTTTTAAAAATACTGTGGTACGGATTCCGTCTCCATCGTGCGTTGAAAATCTGCGAATATCAAATACTTTTCCTGTCATCTTAAATATCTCCATAACTTGTTCTTGCGATGATCTCATTTTGCAGTTCATCGGCAAGTTCTGTAAAGTAGGCTGTGTAACCCGCAACTCTGACGGTCAATCCGCGGTATTGCTCTGGATTCTTCTTTGCTGCGAGCAAGTCTTCTTTTCTTACTACGTTAAACTGGATATGTGGAATCTCAAGATCTACAAAAGTTCTTAAGAAATTTGCAAACTTGTCAATTCCTGTCTCTGTCTTGAAAAATTCAGGAAGGAATTTCATATTTAATAATCCGCCATTGGTTGTAAGTGTCTTATCTAGTTTGGATACGGATTTTAATACGGCTGTTGGTCCTTTGATATCTCTTCCGTAAACAGGTGACATTCCTCCATCTGCTAACGGTTCTTTTGCATATCGTCCATCTGGCGTTGCTCCGACATTTTCACCCATTGGTACGTGGGCTGATACGGTATACATTCCTGTATGATATGGACCTTTTCGATAGTTTTTAAATGTTCTTAATCGATTTTTGAAGTAATCTGCCCATTTTGTTCCCTGTTTGTCAACTTCATCGATGTCATTTCCGTACTTCGGAACTTTATTGACGCACATTGCTCTTAAGATTTCATATCCTTCAAAATTGTTCTTTAATGCATCAAGCATTTCTTTTTGTGTGCACTTTTTTTCATCATACACCAGCTGCTTGATTGCGACAAGACTGTCTGCAAGATTTGCAACCTGAATCATCTGAATTCCGGATAAATTGTATTTTGCACCGCCTGCTGTAACATCCATTCCATTTTCCATACAGTTTTCAATGGATGCTGATAAGAATGGAGATGGCAGAAGATCAATATGAGCTTTCTCTACTTCTTCGCATGCAAGAAGCATCTTATCCATGAAATAATCAATTTGTTTCTTAAATGCTGCTTCCAACTCTTCAAATGTCTCGTACGTCTCAAGGTTTCCATAATCTGGAGCGATCTTTTCTCCGGTTAAGAGACAGATTCCTCCTGTCAATGCCACTTCTAATGCTTTATTTAAGTTAAACATTGCAGAATCACTCCATCCAAGGTTATTTCCCTGCGTTGTTAATTCCACGCATCCAACGATCGCATAATCTCTTGCATCTTTTTCTTCGATTCCTAATTCCTGAATGGATGGAATGACTGCCTTGTCATTGAAGAACTGTGGCATTCCGCTTCCTTTGGCTACGACTCTGACTGCTTCTTTTAATAATTCGTCCGACGTTCCTTCGTGAAGTCTTACGGAAAGGTTTGGTTGTGGAAGTCCTAAATGTTTCTGAGCTTCTAAGAACAAGAATGATAAATCATTATATGTATCATTTCCATTCTCATCCTGACCGCCAATCGCGATATTAAATCCAATCGGAAATCCTGCAAAATATTTTGCTCCGTGAGAGTTTCTCATATATACGATCTCGTTAAATTTCAGCCATAAACATTCGATGATCTCTAACGCCTGCTGTTTATCTAAGGTTCCTTCTTTGATATCTTTTTCATAATAAGCTTCTAAATGTCTGTCTAATCTTCCTGGTGAAAATGAAGATGCATTGGATTCCATCTGTAAAATTACAAACAAGAACCATGTAGACTGTACTGCTTCATGAAATGTCTGTACTGGACGTTCGGAAATATTCTTGCAGTTTTGGGCTACTTTGATCATGGTTTGTTTTCTTGTTTCATCTAATTCATTTTCTGCCATGTCCATGATCAGGTCATGATAACGGACCATAAAGTGTTTCGCTCCTTCCATGACGATCTTAACACTTTCATAGAAGTCTTTCTGTCCTTCTTTACATATATTTAGTTTTTCTTCTGCTTGATCAAGTAGTCCCTGCGGTCCCATCTTCAACCATTTAACACAATCTGGACAGATATGTCCTTGTGCGTGGTCTTTCTGGTTGATCTTTACAACTTTGGCGATCTCGTTGATCTCTTTTCCATATCTCTGGTTCAGGACATCTTCTAAGGATTTTCCTTCCCAGTATGGTTTGATGACCTTACGGAATGTCTCAATATCTTCTTGATGTACATTGAAACGGTCCTGTGGTCTTGTTGGGAGTGTTTCAAATTCTTTATCTACCCATGTACTTCCACTCTCTGGAAATACAACTCCATAACGAACCCCGGCTGTACGATTTCCAACGATCAGTTCTTCAGGTTCTACACGGATCTCCATCTTCTCTAGAGCTGCTTTTAATGATTTTGCTCTCTGTATGATCTTTGGATCATCTTCATTCTCCTGATATGTTTTTGTAATGATCAGTGCCTGTTCAATTGATGCGTATCTTGGCTCTGATAACATTTTATCTTTTAAATCTTTGATTCGCTGTGTCTGATATACTCCATCCATAGAATTTATCCTTTCTATTGTTTTTCGCTTTTATTATCGTTTTTTATTATTATATATTGTTTTTTATTGTTATTCAAGGTATTTTTCTGTTTTTTCTTAAAATTAACCAAAAAAAGAACAAAGAATAAAAAATAATTCTTCGCTCCCATAGTTCTTTATATGATTTTCGTCTGATATGTTTCTAATTTATCCTGAATCCCTTTGGATAATCCATCCTCACAGATCACTCCATCTACATCATCAAATGTTGCATATACATAATTTGCTTTAAAATCAAATTTATGACTTTCCATCATAAGATAACACTTGCTACTCTTCTTGACAGCATTATGCTTCATAATTCCATCTTCAGGAACATAGGTCATGATCGCATTATCATAAAGATTTGCTCCTACAACTCCCATAAAAGAAATATCAAATCGGAAATTTTCCATCATCTGCAACACAAGTTCCCCTAAAAATCCGTTCTGAGAACGATTAAATTCCCCTCCAAGAAGAATAAATTTTACATTCTTTGTTGCTGTAAATACTTCTGCAATATCAAGCATACAGCTTACAACTGTAACTTCTAATCTACGTTCTATGATTTCTCGTGCCAATTCGATATTTGTTGTGGATGTGTCAAGAAAGATCATATCTCCATCGTGAATTAATTCCACTGCTTTCTTTGCGATCATTCTTTTTTCTTTTATATTTTTATCTTTTCTTATTGATACAATATTAGTATGCCCCGGATGCAAAGTATCTGGAAGAACCGCTCCTCCATATGTTCGTTTTAAAAGATTCTTTGCTTCCATACTCGCTAAATCTTTTCGAATACAGTCTTCTGTAACCTCAAATCGTTTGCTTAACTCTTTGACTTTTACTTTTTCATTTTCATTTAACAGACGTAAGATTTCCTGATGTCGTTCTTCTACAAACATTTGTATCTATCCTCCTATCATAATATGGTTATTATACCATTTTTTATGTAAAATATCTATTCTTCTGTTTCATTCATGCTGTTCATGATCACATCCATGATTTCTTCCTCTGTTTCTGCTTTTCTGATCAGAAATGTTGTATTTTTCTCCATTGTCATTTCATAGAATGATGAGAAAAATGCTCTTGTTGACTGAATATCTTCAAAATTAAGCGCCAGCAAAAAGACGATATCCACACAACCATCCTGCCATTCAGTTCTTTGTGCACATTTCATGATAACAACTGCTGGTTTTATTACCAGATTCGCCATTCCGTGTGGCAGTGCAACCCCGCCTCCGAGAACGGAGGCGCTGATTTCTTCTCTTTTTAATACATCTTCATAAAATCCTTGTTTGACATAGTCATTTTTATATAATAGATCACATCCTTTTTTCAGGATCTCCTCTTTACTCATAACTTCTTTTTCTACTAGAATAAATTCTTTTTTGATCAGACTACTGATCGTATATTCTTGGTTATGATTTTTCTTTGTCTCTTTCATCTGATGGCATTTTTTCTGAATCCGGTAGACATCCTGCTGGCTGACGATCGGCGTTGTATATGCAACATATGAATGTGAAATCTTTAATTTTGAAATTGTTGTTATCACAAGATCATATTGATCTTCATCGATCAGATGTGCCGAATTTGCCGGAAGTACAGATGTTACATTAATTTCTGGAATCTTATCTTCTACTTTTCTTGCCAAAATCTGACCCATTCCCATTCCACCACTTCCTACAATGGCTGTATTAATATTTCTTTTCTTCTCCTCCATCGCGCCTTCAAATAAAACTGCCATATATGCAATCTCATCTTCTGATGGGAACTGTCCGATCAGTTTCTCATATACCTGGCTGGAAGTAAAGCATGCAGAAAAAATTGCTGGATATCGCTGTTTGATTTCCTCAAGAAACGGGTTATGGATCTGAAATCCAAATCTCACTCTTACAAGAGAACTGTTTAAAAATAATGCTACACTTGTCTTTAACAGCATATCTTCTTTAAAGTTTTTACCAACAATGGATGAGATATAATCAATCACATCCTCTGTTACATCCTGAATATAGATTTCTTTATCTAATAAAAATTTCTTATTTACAATACGACTGCTGTTTTGGACTTCCACTGCTAACAATAAAATATACAAATATAATCCTTCTCTTGGATCAATGTTCATCTTAAATTCATGATTTAAATAATTAATCAGATAATCTGCCCACTCTGTGATTTCATCTACAAGCCCTAGACGGTTGATCATATTTTCTTCTAAATAGCATTCCTTCTTTAATCGTTTAATCTGATTGCTGATATATTCAACCGCCATACAAAACGTATAATCATTCATTTGCGAAGCAATTTTTCTTTCCAGTCTCTGTACACAATAAATCACCTTATCAACATTTTTTTTACGATACTGTATCACCAGTCTTCCATAAAACTCTGGTTCGATCCGATAATCCGCAAATGTTTCATCCGTAATCCTGTCTTCCTTTTCCATGACTATTTTTCTATTTTCTCTTACAAGAACTCTTCTTAGATCAAACTCTTTTCCTTTAATCTCAATTCCTTTCCCTGTTGTCTGATAAATTTTGATATGATCTGCTTCCAGACTCTGGTTTGCCTTTTCAATATCTGTCCGGATCGTTGCTTTTGAAACGAAGAGTTCATCTGCGAATAATGCTGCTGTATATGGTTCTTTACTTTCGATCAATGTTCGGATAATATAACTGATCCTGTATTCTCTCGTCTCAATACATAGATTTTTCTCTGGGAATTCCTGTTCAAGTTCTTCTTTATGCACTCCTAACCTCAAACAGATTCCTTTTCCTCGTTTTCGGATCAGATGATAATTTCTTTCTTCACAATACTGAGCTACTTCATTCATATATGAACTTACGCTTCTTTCTGAAACGTTTAGCATTTTTGCAATCTGTGCATTGGTAATAAATTTGTCATCTTGATGAACTAAAATCTTTATAATTTCTGAAGCATACTTTGACAGCATATGTAACTCTCCGTTTCTGTTTTTTGTTTATCATCTATTGTTTATTATTGTTATTTATTATTTTATATTATCTTCACCAATTGTCAAGTCAAATAAGAAAAGACAAAAAATAGAACATATAGTTTATTTCCATACGCTCTATCTCACATTTCATATTAAATTTTTGAATTCAACAAACTTGGATCTGTAAAACTCTTACATTCTGCTACACTGCTACATTTCATCCGGCTTTTGACCGTCATGGGCTTTCCATTGACACTCCGTCAATTTCATATCTGTAAATACCGCTTTAAACGATGAATCTTCCGGACTGCATGCATAAATTCCAAATTTGATTTTTCCTGCACCAGCCCACATATGACAAATCCTCATTTGCTTAAACCGTATGCCATCCTCAGAACATTCAATGCAATAATCATCTTCACGTCTACTGAGACGATACCACATAGATTTAATACACGTTATAACACGAAATGAAAGTAACATGGTGAACTGATTGAAATGCTTCTTAATTTTTGCAACTAAAACTAAAAAAGGTTGACTACGTAAACGGTAGTCAACCAGTATGTCGGTTGGTAGAAACGCCTGCCCATTTTGCAGACTTATACCTAGATTAGGGTATAAAAAATGGAACCTGTTTCAAGTACTATGATATTTAATAATCTTACCACAAATGATTCAATCTTTCTTTGGTCTCTAATCTTTTTTTCCACATTTCCTGTTCGGTCTGATATCCGCGTGCTCTCTCCTGATCCTTTGTATATTTTGGACCAAAAAGCAAATCCAGGATATGTACAGCATCTTTTCCAGCTGCCTGCATGGTTCCTCTGCAGGATCCGCAATACGTTACAATATTGTGCTGATCAAAATCATTCGCTCTTCTTGTATAAACACGCTCATATAATTCCGGATTTGAACTGCATACCATACCGCCAACGCCACAACATCTGGTGTTTTTGCCGTTTCGTTCTATTTCTGTCCAGTTATAACCCAGTTCATCCAAAACCCATCTCACACTCTCGTGATGAGATGTCTCATCTCGAGTTACACAGGAATCATGAATGTTGAAAACTACATCAGAGCCTATTCCGATTCCTCTTGCTGTTTCCGGAATACCGATCAGATTCTTCATCAGATCCCAATATGCAATCACTTTCTGATTTTTAGCAGTTTCTTTAAATACTTTGTAACAGGAAGGGCATACTGTTATGATCACTTCTGCTCCCATATCATCTAAAATATCAATAGCTTTTTTATTTCGTTCCTCAAACTTTTCTGTTTCGCCAATAAAGCGGGTGACTTTTCCACAACATTGTAATAATGCGCCTACATTTTCATGTCCCAGACATTCTTTAAGGTGTTTCACAATGTTTTCTACTCCCTTTGGAGAATATGCAGACACAGTACATCCAGGAACAAAAACATATTTTGTTTTCTGCTTCTTCGGTACTTCTTTTTTCTGCAAACTGCCATCTACTCTGGTACAGTATTCGTCTCCGCATTCCTTTTCCTGCGTACGATCACTCTCTTTTAAGATTTCCAACGGGACAAGACCGTTATTTTTCTCTGCATAATCTTCTTTTAACGCCGTGAAGATTCCCTTCATGTTAAATTCTTTCGGGCACTTCAGTGTACATTGGCTGCACTCATTACAGGAATATGCAATCATATGATCCAGACTTTCATATCCCTCCTCCAGATACTTTTTAAACAAAGATTTCGGACACTCTGTATAATCGTTCAGCATGATACATTCTTTCATACAGAGCTTACACTCACACTGTCTGCACCTGGCGGCTTCTCTTTCTGCTTCTTCTTTTGTATATCCCAGAGCCACCTCATCAAAAGAACAAATTCTCTTCTTTGGATTCAGCTCCTGCATATCTTCTCTTTGACCGGTAATTGCATCCCAGTCAACCGGCATTTGCAATTTTGTTTCATATGTCCAGGTGTCTTTTAATTCTCTTCCGGACCGCAGGTCTTCTCCTCTCAGAAATCGGATTACAGATTGAGCAGCTCTTCTTCCGGTTGCAAGAGCCTGAATAGCAATCACAGATTCACCGGAAGCATCTCCTGCAACAAAAATCTTTTCGTTCTTTGTTGACTGCAATGTATCCTTGTCACAGGCGAAGGTAGAATTAGGACGCTGTTCCAGAACCTCCCCTGCAAATTCAGCTTCCACGCCCTGTCCAATGGCAAAGACAATAGTATCCACCTTCAGTTCTCTTGTATCCTCTTCATCATAGGCAGGAGCAAATCTTCCGTTTTCGTCAAACATAGATAAACATTTTTTAAGTGTAACTCCAGATACCCTGCCATTTTCGTCTGTATGAATTTTCTGGATAGCCTGAGCATGATTAAATTTTACTCCCTCTGCCAATGCCCCTTTGATTTCGTGATTTGAAGAAGCCATGGTATCATAACTGTCCTCAAGACAGACAGAGTAAACTTTTTCTGCTGCGTTAAGACGCCGTGCAGTTCTCGCGCAGTCCATGGCCACATCTCCGCCTCCTACAACAAGAACAACTTTTCCGGACTCTTTCACATCTTGAGTCATGGCAGCTTCCTTCAGAAATCCCGCAGCGCTGAAAATTCCTTTTGCATCCCAGTGATCCAGGCTTCTGTCAACACGCCCCTGCTGTTTTCCCACTGCAACAATGGTACTGTCAAAATTTTCCAGAATTTCACTAAACGGTTTATTCTTTCCGATTTCACAATTTAATTCAAATTTTACCCCCAGACGATCCAGGTAGCTGATCTCTCGTTCCAGAATTGTTCTTGGAAGACGATATGCCGGAATGCCGATTCGAAGCATTCCTCCTCTTACAGGCATTTTTTCAAATACGGTAACCTGACAGCCTTCTTTTCTCAGTTCCAATGCTGCCTGCAATCCGGATGGTCCGGCACCGATCACTGCTACTTTTTTCCCATTTTCGTCCTTACAGGAAAAATTCCAGTCTTCTTCTCGGTCAAAATGATCTGCTGCATATCTTTTTAAGGACGCAATCGCCATAGGGCTCTTTCCTTCGTTCCATTTGCATTTTCCTTCGCAAGGGTGCGCACAGATTCTTCCCAAAGTTCCCGGTAAAAATAACTGGTCTCGGATAACTTTTATTGCCTCTTCTCCTTTTCCTTCCCGGATTAATCGAACATATTCTTTTACATTTGTGTGCATAGGACACGTTGCAACACATGAAGCTATTTCTTCTCCCATACAGTGTTCTGCAATTTCTTTCATATTATCAATTACGCTCTGCTTTAACATAATATGCCTCCTCGTTTATTACTTCTGCTTCTTATTTGATATATTTTTCTTCCTTGTTTTCGGATCAATCGCAAAAACAAACACACCTGCAACGATAACCACGCCCCATATTGCAAGCCACAATGAGATTTTACTTCCAAATAATACTGCACTGAATATAATTGTCCAAAGAGCGGCCGTGCTGTTTAATGCGGTTCCCATAGCACACCCCACTAAGTCCACTGCTTTATACCAAGATAAATACGTAATCGCTCCTAAAATTGCAATCATTGCATATCTCACTACCAGACCTGATGTCACAATTTCCTTTGCCATCGGATATCCCTGAATTGCCGGAAGAACTACCAGCGCATAAGCAATCATCGAAATAAAATATCTTAGGCAAAGACATTGCTGTGGTGTTGCTTCCACATGATCCTCTCCCTTGCTGTATTTCATGACAAATCCTATGATAACTCCCTCAGAAGCCCATCCGAATACTGCAATAACTGCAAATAGAATTCCTTTCAGAAAAGTATCCGGAATATCTCCCGTTGGACGGAAACCCAGCATAAATGAGCCTGTCAGGCTGATTGCTATTCCTGTAACTGCCCTAAGGGATAAACGTTCTTTCAGAATCAGATAAGACAATATCGCACCAACGCCCGGATAAATTACAGAAATACTGGAAGCATATGGTGCAGTTGCATACTTGATAGCCAACAGATATGCACTCATTCCGATCGGAGAACCAACCAGCGCCGCAATTGCTGTTGCTTTCCCTTTTTTTGTTGTAAACAGCAACTGAAATACCTGTTTTAATTGTTTGTGATACAACAGGACCACTGCAACCCATAGAAAGCAGAAGCTTTCATGAAAAAAAGCTGTCACTAACGGAGAATACAGAAAACTTTTTTCTGAAATCCCCTTAGAAAATGCATATGCAGAATCCGTAAAAATCGAATTCAGTCCGAGTCTCCCCATTAATACACCGTCCAGTCCCCATGCAATTCCTACCAGAATACCTAACAATAATCCTTTCCTTAATTTCTTTTCTCTGTCCATTTTACCTTCTCCTTTTTTCTTTTCGCATGAAAATACACACTCTGTTTATTTTGACATAAGGTGTGTATTTCTTGGTTTGTTATTATTTTAACTTATTATTCTTGTTTGTGAAGAAGGCACTTTTTAGTATGAAACACACTTTTTGGTAGGATATGAGACAAAAAAATTATTCATCATCTTTATTTTTATGATATTCCTTCACATATTGCTTTCCCCAGTGATCCATGGCTTCCATGATGGGAGTCAGTTCTTTACCTATTTTTGTCAGTGAATATTCCACCATTGGCGGTACAGTAGGATAAGTTTTTCTGGAAATAATTCCATACTTCTCCAATTCTCTTAACTGCTGTGTTAACATTTTTTGAGTGATCGAAGGAATCTGCTTTCTGAATTCATTGTACCGGATGGTCCCCTTTTGATGAAGATTCCATATAAGAAGTGCCTTCCACTTTCCGCTCAGTATTTCCACAGTCAGTTCGATCTCACACTGATAATTAGAACAGCTGATCTTGTTTCCTCTAGCATCTGGCATTTTTTTACCTCCAAAAGATTTTCTATATCCTATTATACTATCTTATCTTTGAGATTCCATCATAAAATTATTTATATGGCTAATTTCATTTTTAAACGCTATTTTTTTCCCTTTTTAGAAAAAGGAAAAGTGATGACCATATGTATTTGTTTAAAAAACGCCAGTGGAATAACTCCACTGACGCCTTACAAATACTATTTATTTTTCTTTTGTTATTATTTATTGATAACCTTCGGTTCTTCTGTGAATGAATAAAAAGTTCCACATTCCTGCACCATTCGCTCCCAAAAGTCCCCAAACGCCGGGAGTTAATGTCAGATCGACATCATTTACTGCTGTTTTGTCTTTGAACTGCTTGCTTAAATGCTCTATTTTCAGTTCCATGCTTACACTCCTTTCTTTTGCTTCAGCTGAACAATAAAAAGCCCTTGTTCGATAATCATTGTACCGAACAATGGCTTTTCAATCTCAAAAATCACACGCTTAAATTCCTAAGTAATTTCTAAGATCACATTCTTATTTTCCTAAACGGAAAGGGGTAATGTAATCACAAAGTCTATGGTTTCGTTTTGACTGGATGCAGTAATCTTTCCACCATGTAAATGTATAATTTCTTCAGCAATAGACAGGCTAAGTCCCGCACCACCTGTATTAGAAAACCAAGCATCCTCCAAACGATTGAATTTTTCAAACATACTGTTAAGCTGTTCCTGTGGAATTGTTTTTCCACGATTTTCAAAGGTGATCTGAATACCATGTTCTAACCGTTTGGCGGATATATTTCATCTATCACCTGTGCAATCAAACAATGGTATAAACTAGCAATGATAGATATAGGCGCACTTTAAGGCGCTTTTCTATTGCCATTTCTTTATTCGACATGAATACACCTCCTACCGATTAGTAAATAGAATAAAGCTAAGCAGGACAATCACGACAACACTTACTATGCCTACCAGAATGGAAAACAGTCTGTTTGCTTTTATTCTATTTCCGATTAACCGAGCCACCATCAAATATACAATAAGCCCCAAAAGGCCGCCTGCTGTATTTGTGAGTACATCGGTAATATCAGAACGTCCGATTGCTAAAACATATTGCGTGGTTTCCAACAAAAAACTGGTTCCTGCAATCATCATTATCTTCGCATATAGTTTTACTTTTGGCATCAGCATTTGATTTTCTTTTTATAGCGTACCCCTTTCTCTTAAATTTTGTAGCCAACACCCAAAATCGTTTTAATATACTGCAGAGTATTGTAAGTATCTTTCAGTTTCTCACACAGATGCCGGATATGCACAGTAATTGTGCTGCTGTTTTTAGAGTAGTATTCATCTTTCCAAACTGCATGAAACAGTTCCTCAATACTTACAACATTCCCAGGCAGAGGAAGTTGACCTCTTTTCCGATGATGATGTGGAAGAAGGCACACAGCCGATTTCACATGAGGATTACGAGCGACTTATCAAATATCCGGAAAAGAAAAACGGGATTCCGCAAGACTTCTCGATAAAGTAGCAAGCAATGCTTAAACAAAAATTTCCCTTATTTCCCTTGCGGATTCCGCATAAGGGCAAAAATAAGGGAAACTACATATCATTTCACTATCTAATGGGCTGAAAAGCCTGTAAAATAAGGAAAGTTCAGGAAATCTCTCCACAAATTTTATCGATTAAGTATCCCTTTCAAATACTGCCCAGTATAAGATTCCTCAACCTCGCAGATCTCTTCTGGTGTCCCTGCTGCAACAACTGTTCCACCGCCTGATCCACCTTCTGGTCCCATATCGATAATATAATCCGCAGTCTTGATCACTTCCAGATTATGCTCGATCACGATCACAGTATTGCCACCTTCTGTCAGTCTTGCAAGGATATCCACCAATTTGTGAACATCTGCAAAATGAAGTCCTGTCGTTGGCTCATCCAGGATATAGATGGTCTTTCCTGTACTTCGTTTGCTTAATTCTGCTGCCAGTTTGATCCTCTGTGCTTCTCCCCCTGATAATTCTGTGGATGGCTGTCCTAATCGAATGTATCCTAATCCAACATCTCTTAATGTCTCCATCTTACGGCTGATCGATGGAATATTAGAGAAGAAATCACATGCTTCTTCCACTGTCATATTCAGAACATCATAAATACTCTTTCCCTTGTATTTAACTTCAAGTGTTTCTCTATTGTATCGTTTTCCATGACATACTTCACAAGGGACATACACATCTGGTAAAAAGTGCATCTCAATCTTGATGATCCCATCTCCTGCACAGGCTTCGCATCGCCCGCCTTTCTTGTTGAAACTGAATCTTCCTTTATTGTATCCTTTTGCTTTTGCATCTTTTGTCATCGCAAACAGATCTCTGATCTGATCAAAGACTCCTGTGTAAGTTGCAGGATTGGATCTTGGTGTTCTTCCGATCGGTGACTGATCGATCGCTATGATCTTATCTAACTGGTCAAATCCTTCGATGTCTTTGTGTAGTCCTGGTTTCGTCTTAGCCCTGTTTAGTTCTTTTGCCAGACGTTTGTATAAAATCTGATTGACTAAAGAACTCTTTCCTGATCCAGAAACTCCTGTTACACAAGTGAAAATTCCAAGTGGGATTTCTACATCAATATTCTTTAAATTATTCTCCTGTGCCCCGACTACTTTTAGGAATCCTGATGGTTTTCTTCTGACTTGTGGTACTGGAATCTTGATCTTTCCGCTTAAATAAGCTCCTGTGATGGATTTCTTATTCTTCATGATCTGTTTTGCAGTTCCCGTTGCAACAACTTCTCCACCATATTCTCCTGCTTTCGGTCCGATATCTACAATATAATCTGCTGCCAGCATCGTATCTTCATCATGCTCTACAACGATCAGTGTATTTCCTAAATCCCTTAGATTCTTAAGTGTACGGATCAGTTTGTCATTGTCTCTCTGGTGAAGTCCGATACTTGGCTCATCTAAGATATAAGCTACTCCAACTAATCCAGAACCAATCTGTGTTGCCAGACGGATTCGCTGTGCTTCTCCACCAGATAATGTTCCAGTAGCCCTTGATAACGTCAGATAATCCAGTCCTACATCATTTAAAAATCCGATTCTTGCCTTGATTTCTTTTAAAACCTGTTCTCCGATCAGTTTCTGGCGTTCACTCAATTCCATCGTCTCTAAAAATGAAACCATTTCCCCGACTGACATATCACACATCTCTGCAATATTCTTATCTGCAACCGTTACCGCCAGTGATTCCTGCTTTAATCGCTGTCCATGACATTCATCGCAAGGTGTGATCGTCATAAATGTCTCGTATTCTGTTTTCATATTCTGAGATGCCTCACGATATCTTCTTCCAACATTCTTGATGATCCCTTCAAATGCCACATCATAAACACCTTCACCTCTCTGCCCTTTATAATAGACTTTAACTTCTCTGCCACCAGTTCCATACAATAAAACATCTTTGACTTCCTGTGGATAATCTTTAAATGGTGTTTCCAGATCAAAATGATATTCCCTTGCAAGTGCATCTAAGATTGCTCTTGTATAACTCTTCTTATCCGTTGATGATTGCCATCCAAAGACCTGGATCGCCCCTTCTGCAATACTTAACTTCTGGTCAGGGATCATTAAATCCACATCAAATTCCATCTTATATCCAAGTCCATGGCATACCGGACAAGCTCCAAATGGATTATTGAAGGAAAAACTTCTTGGCTCTACTTCATCAATACTGATATCACAGTCAGGGCAAGAAAAACTCTGGCTGAAATTCAAGGTTTCTCCACCGATCACATCAACCATCATCAATCCATCGGCTAGATTTAAGGTTGTCTCAATAGAATCTGTTAATCGTTTTTCAATCCCAGGTTTGATCACTAAACGATCCACCACGATCTCAATGTTATGTTTCTTATTCTTCTCCATTGGAATATCCTCTGACAGATCATAAACATTGCCATCGACTCTGACACGAACATATCCACTTTTCTTCGCATTCTGGAAAACCTTTGCATGTTCTCCTTTTCTTCCACGAACGATCGGTGCCAGAAGCTGAATCCTTGTACGTTCTTCTAACTGCATCAGACGATCTACCATCTGATCTACAGTCTGCTTACTGATCGGTTTCCCACACTTTGGACAATGTGGGATTCCGACTCTTGCATACAGTAATCGAAAATAATCATAAATCTCTGTCACAGTTCCTACTGTAGATCTTGGGTTTCTGTTTGTTGACTTCTGATCAATAGAAATCGCAGGAGATAATCCCTCAATGCTGTCTACATCCGGTTTCTCCATCTGCCCCAAGAACTGTCTTGCATAAGAAGATAACGATTCCATATATCTTCTCTGTCCTTCTGCATAAATCGTATCAAATGCCAGAGAAGATTTTCCAGAACCACTCAGCCCTGTAAATACAACAAACTGGTTTCTCGGCACTTCCAGATCTATGTTCTTTAAGTTATTCTCTCTCGCACCTTTGATGCGGATCATCTCTTTCTTCATTGATAAGCTCCTAATTCTAATCTATCATCAGTTTTAGTATTTCTTCTTTTAATCGTCATATTCCTGATATGCGATCTTGAATTCTTTCAATTCATCTCTAAGCTGTGCAGCCAATTCGAAATTTAATTCTGCTGCTGCCTGATTCATCTTCTTACTTAATCGCTCGATCACTTCTTTTAATTCTTTCTTAGACATGGATTCCATATCTTTTTCATATCCACCTGTTTCCTCTTCATGTTCATCTGATATCTTGATTAGATCTCTGATATCTTTCTTGATCGTCTGTGGCGTAATCCCATGTTCTTTGTTATATTCATCCTGAATCTCACGTCTTCGTTCTGTCTCCGTGATCGCTGCATGCATGGAATCTGTCATATTATCTGCATACATAATAACATGTCCTTCACTGTTACGTGCTGCACGCCCGATCGTCTGCACAAGAGATGTCTCAGAACGCAAGAATCCCTCTTTATCTGCATCAAGAATTGCAACCAATGTAATCTCTGGAATATCCAGACCTTCTCTTAACAAGTTGATTCCAACCAATACATCAAAAACTCCCATTCTCAAATCTCTTACGATCTCAATTCGCTCTAATGTATCAATATCTGAATGTAGATATTTTACCCGGATACCAACTTCACGCATATAATCAGTTAATTCTTCCGCCATTCGCTTGGTCAGTGTTGTGACAAGTACTTTATTGCCTTTGTCTGTCTCTTTATGAATCTCTCCTAACAGATCATCAATTTGTCCTTCCACCGGACGTACATCGATTGCTGGGTCTAGTAAACCTGTTGGTCTGATGATCTGTTCTGCCCTTAATAATTCATGCTCTTCTTCGTATTTACCAGGTGTTGCAGATACAAATAACATCTGATCGATCTTCTGTTCAAATTCACCAAATTCCAAAGGACGGTTATCTTTCGCAGAAGGCAAACGAAATCCAAAATCTACTAACGTTGACTTTCTGGACTGATCTCCTGCATACATTCCACCGATCTGTGGTACAGTGATATGCGACTCATCAATGATCATCAAAAAGTCATCCCCAAAGAAATCAATTAACGTACTTGGCGGCTGTCCTGGTTCTAATCCTGCTAAATGTCTGGAGTAGTTCTCAATCCCAGAACAAAATCCTGTTTCTCTTAACATTTCAATATCAAAATTCGTTCGCTCTGCAATTCTCTGTGCTTCGATCAGCTGATCATGTTCTTTAAAATATGTCACCTGCTCAGCAAGTTCTGCCTTGATTCCTTTGATCGCACGTTCAATCTGTTCCTGTGGTACAACATAATGTGATGCCGGGAATATTGCCACGAAATTCAAACTTCTCTTTACTTCACCTGTTAAAACATCAAATTCCACAATACGATCGATCTCATCTCCAAAAAATTCAACTCTGACTGCATCTTCAAATGTAGAAACCGGAAGGATCTCCAACACATCCCCCTTAACTCTGAAAGTACCTCTCTTAAAGTCAAGTTCGCTTCTTACATACTGAATATTGATCAGGTCATCGATCACCTCGTCTCTGTCCTTTATCATCCCTGGTCTCAAAGAGATCATCATCTCTGAATAGCTTTCTTTGCTACCAATTCCATAAATGCAGGAAACACTAGATACAACGATCACATCTTTTCTCTCGATCAATGCTGCTGTCGCGCTATGTCGTAATTTATCAATCTCATCATTGACCGATGAATCCTTCTCTATATAAGTATCGGTAGATGGAACATAGGCCTCTGGCTGATAATAATCATAATAGGAGACAAAATATTCCACGGCGTTATGTGGAAAAAACGCCTTAAACTCACTATATAACTGTGCTGCTAACGTCTTATTATGTGCCAAGATCAATGTCGGTTTATTCAAATTCTGTATAATATTCGCCATTGTAAATGTCTTACCTGAACCAGTCACTCCAAGAAGCGTCTCAAACTGATTCCCATCTTGAAATCCTTTGGTCAGCTTCTCGATCGCCTGTGGCTGATCCCCAGTTGGCTCATATTCTGATACTAATTCAAAATGATCCATATAACTTCTCCCTTATGAAATATCTCTTATCTTTTCATCTATGCATGATTCTGACTGCTCCCACGGGCAAGCCCGTGGGGTTCTGATTGCCAAGTGTAGCTTGTAATCGTACACCATTTTCAGGCTTTGGAGTTACAAGTGTAAATCTGTTTGAATCAGGACTTTTATTACCAAGCAGTCCTACGACCACATTAGCGGTAAATTTCTGTCTTACGACAAGGAAGTACAGTCAATCTCCCTAACATTTAGTTGTTAAGCTACTTTAATTCCACTGTTTAGTATTTTGATATGATTAGCCTTAATCCATGCAATTAGGGCTTTTTCTTTGTCATAGCACCTGCCGAAATCTGTAATACATTTATCTTTGTCTATATCCTGCGTTCTGTAGTCGTAACAATAGAGCAAAAATGATGAATACCAATCTCTTTGTACCAATGTTCCGTCTCGAAGTCTGTAGAGCCTATCAGACAGCTTTTTCTTAATGTAGTCATCTGCCGTGTGGTCGTATTGGCTTGCCCTATAATTATTCGGAACTTCTATATATGCGCCGCCTGTGACTTTGAATTTCTTTTCAATAGTAGTTTGAAATCCAGACGGACAACGATTCTTTATAGATTTGCCAAAGCGCTTTTTCTTATTAAATTTGCCTTTGCTATTAACAGTAGTCTTCTTAGCCCGTTTCATCAGCTTGCTTGCATTTTTAGGTTCTGTGACGAATGTATCTCCAAGACTTCGCAGATAGTTAGCATCTTCGTTTATTGCAAGCTGTCTATTTACTGCATTTATACGGCATAATTCAGTGTGTTTGGCTTTCAGCTTCTTGTAGCGATCAGAATATTTCCAAGTCTTTTTACCTTTCTTGATAGTGCCGTCAGGATTGTAATTCTGTGGATTGGTTGCCCGTCTACTCCTGTCCATAGCACGATAATATAAGCGTTCCTTGCGTTCAGAAGTCTGTATGCTGTTGCCACGCTCTGAAAGGTTCTTCAGTCCGACTTCAGTATCAGAAGTATAGGCAACTGTCTGCGTTCCTATATCAGCACCTATCATGCCTTTACCGTATTTATGTCTTGGATTGCCGAATCTATCATATTTAGACTTAGCTTTGCCTTCTATTGTCAGATGCAGATATACTCTGTACTTACCTCTTATCAACCTTGGAACAAGAGTAGCATAGCAAGGTCTATAAGTATCTATACAACAGGCTTCTTCTATAAGCGTATTGACAGCATCAGCATCCATCTTGTCAGGATTCTCAAGATAAGACAAAACGGCGTTAACTTCATCAGACTGAAACCTGTCGTTGACTTGAATCCCGAATTGCATCTTTCTAAGTTTGAATCGAAGTTTCCCATCCTCAACAAACATCGGAATACCACGATTTATCTGTTTTGCTCTGATGCATGGTAATTCTCCGTATTTTGAGAAATGTGTGGTCTTACCGTTATCATAAAGGCATTTTTCCATACCTCGCCATATATCTTCGGCTTTTGTGAGAGCAAACACCGCATCTATACTGTATTTCTTGCCTATAGGAATCATAGATGTCCTGCAAAAATCCCATGTAACATCATAAGATTTCTGCATATCATTGAGCTGATTAGCGAGAGCTTTACGTTTGTCCTTATCCTCAGTATTGCCGTACAGTTTTAGTAGTTTACGATATTTCTTGGTACGCATGAGTTGGTCGTAATTCTTTCTCATAAGACGAACAAGCTCGTTGCCAGCTTTGCGGATTTTATCAGAAAGAGCCACGACTTTCAGGACATCAGGATAAGGCATATCAGTTTCTACAACTAAGATATGCCTGTCAGAAAGTTTATGATATTGTTTCAGAAGTTTCTTGTATTCTTCGTCACTCATGATCTTTCTGTTCCTCGATGTATTTCTTTACTGCAGCTTCACTTATATGACCTACGGTAGATACAAAATATCCTCTTGACCATAATACTCCACAACGAGAGTAGAACTGTTTTAATTGTGGATATGCCTTGAACATTTCAATTGCACTGATACTTTTCAATGTTCTTCTGCATTATTACAGATCTTGTCAAATATATTGATACAGACCTGTTTTTCTTCTGTTAATCCACTTAAAACATTTTTTGCAAACTGTTTTTGTGCGTTATGTCCTGCTTCTATGATCAGTTCTGCCTTATCTAACAAAATAATTTCAATATGCTTTTTATTGTCTTTACTTTGTATTTTTTCAACAAGTCCTTTGTTTTCCAATTTCTTTAACGAAGTTGAAACATGGGATATTGTTGATTTTCTGATCTTTACTATTTCTGCTTTGTCAACCATTTATGACATTATACCCAGTGAAGTGAACTACATCGGTAATTGAATTACCGAGCATCAGATATATATGGCTTCGCCATACAGATTCTGGGTGCGTCCATGACACCTTTACTGCTACCTTTTTGAGGTTACACAGCTACTTTTATGATCAGGAATGAATTAAATTTTCCTTCATACACATAGTGTACCACATCTCCAAGAAAAGAACAAGTGTTCTATTTAAAAATTCAAAAAAGAGGAGACGTTAAAGTCTCCAATGTAACCTGTGGTTACGCGCTTTCATCTGCGGCAATTGAATTACCGAGGATTCCCGCTTTTTATCCTAAAAAATTTAGAAACATTCCCCACCGGGTGCACATTAAATAAAGAAACGCTAGTTTTAACAACTGTCTAAACTAGCGTTTCTTTATTTAAAACTTGTCTTATCGAAACTATTTAATCTTCTGACAAATTTCAATCACTTCTCCACAAGCACTTTCAATCTTGAAGCAGCGAGATCCTTTTTCCCAGAAGTTAAGGCTTGTCTCAATTCCGTCTGATACGATCTTATATCCGTTTACTTTGCAATATTCATAATCTTTTTCAAGATCAGATGAGCGATATGCGATATGGTCGATTCTTGTTGTTGCACCTCCTGGAAGCTGGTCTCTCTGAGAGATTTCATACATTTTTCCATCCTGAGGATTCTCAAGGAAATATACATTTCTTCCGCCCATTCCAGGGAATTTTCCTGCAACTTTAAATCCTAATTCTTCCTGATACCATTTTGCGTTTAATTCTACATCAGAGCAATGAAGTCCGATATGATCCATAGGTAAATTTAACATTTGTTTGACTCCTTTTTTAGGTGATTTTATTGTTTTATACGTTTTGTTTTATAATACAGTTCTTTCTCCTGTCACGATCTCTTTTAAGCTGTCAACGATCTTGTCTGCGTCTTCCATCGTTGTTCCTGCTTTCAATGAGAATGAAACGGATTCTGCACTTTCAGCTTTACTTCTTCCGATTGCTGCAAGAATGTTAGAATTTGTTCCGATTCCTGCTTCAATTCCTTGTTCTTTCAAAGCTTTCTGTACAACTGCTGCAGATACATTTTTGATTCTGATATTTAAATGATTGGTCAGATGATGATCTTTGTGTCCATTCAATTCTACATCTTCAATCTCAGCAAAAATACGTTCACACATATGATTTCTGACTGGACGGATTTCTTCCATAAATGTTGTTGCCTTTGCTGCTAAACTTTCTGCAATATCTGACATCACTGTTAATGTTTCTTCGCTTAATGCAGTTTCTGACACATATTCTCCAGCTCCTGTGCTCTTTCTTACATATAAAAATCCTGCATTTTCAGGACCTCCAAAATAAGATGCATCTGCTGTCAGCATATCAATATGACTTCTTTCTACATTGATCGGCATTTTTCCAAATGCAAATGCTGCATCTGTGTGGAAGATCACACCTTTCTCTGATGTCATTGTTCCGATTCCTGTAAATGGCTCAGAAGTTCCTGTCTGGCAGTTTGCTGCTGTCACTGAAATCAGTTCTGTGTTTTCTTTCAGTTCATTTTCGATCATTGCTACTTCCACACGGCCGGTTGTGATCGGATCTAAATATGTCACAACAGCATCTTTTCGTTCTAGTCTGGAACATTCATCCAATACTTCTGGATCTTCCATCGTCGTGATGATCACATGAGGACGTGCTTTTTTTGATGCTTTCACTACAGCTTTTAAAGCTTTTAAGTGTCCATCTGCTCTTCCTGATGTGAAATAAATCTCTTCCGGTGTCGCTCCGATGGATGCAGCAATCTTTTTACGTGCTTCGCTCTCGCAATTTTCCTTGCTCATCTTTGTTTTCCTCCTTTTATTTCTGTTTCAGATATTAAAATCTTTGATAAACAGATTTTATCTTTATTATAGATATTATTTTCTGCTATTTCAAGATTTAATGCATAATCCGTAAATTTGCACAAAAAAAGCATAGAACTTTTGGTAATATGTTCTATACTTTCTTTTTTATATCTATCTTTACAATTCTTATTTTTTCTGTAAGATAGAAAGCGCTTTATTTAATTGTTCGTCAGCTTTTGTCTTCGTGTTATCTTTTACTTCGACATCTGGCTTGATTCCTTTTTTATGGATGTTATGTCCTGCTGGTGTGTAATAAGACGAATAAGTCAGTTTCACATAAGATCCATCACCAACTTCAAAGAATCCCTGTACGATTCCTTTTCCAAATGTTGTCTCTCCAACCAGCGTTCCGGCTTTATCATCTTTGATCGCACCAGAAAGGATCTCTGCTGCACTCGCGCTGTTACCATTAACTAACACGCATAGTGGCATATCAAGCTGTTCATTCTTTGTGTCTTTGTAATATTTCTTATTACCATTCTTATCTTCAGTATAAACAATCGTTCCTTTTGGAAGGATCTGTCCTGCAATATCCACTACACTTGTCAGTAAACCGCCAGGATTATCCCTAAGATCTATGATCAATTTCTTTGCACCTTGTTTCTTAAGACTTTTCAGTCCACTTCGAAACTGGCTGACTGTTACTTCATCAAATTCGGTGATCTGAAGATATCCGACTTTATCTTGTAACATCTTTGTTTCAACTGTTGGATTCTCAATCGATTGTCTTGTAAATGTATAAGTCTTTGATGTCTGATTTCTTGTAAATGTTAATTTAACTTTCGTTCCTTCTGCACCTTTGATCTTCTTAACAATATCATCTAGTGCATCCGATGTTTTTAATTTATAGTTTCCTACTTTTGTTAAAATATCCCCTTTTTTCAGTCCACTTCCGTCTGCCGGGCTTCCTTTCACTGGTTTCACAACTGTTATGATCCCTGTCTTTATATCCTGTGTAAGATATATTCCAACTCCATAATAAACACCACTTGTGGATTGTTCTAATTCCTTAAAATCATCCTCTGAATAATACGTGGAATAGACATCTCCCAGTCCTGCAACTAAACCTTTGTAGGTACAATCTTCCAACTCACTCTTCTTAACAGAACCTTTATAATATTTATCAATGATCTGTTCTATCCGATTAATCTTTCTTGCTGTCTGTAAGGTCGTACTTGGGATCGCATAGGCACGATAAAGAAAAAATCCTTCCACAATACATACGACAACAAGTAGTCCTACGAGTATTTTTGAAAACTTCTTCATGAAATTAGTTCCTTTCTATTTATGTAATGACGTTATAAGTAATTTTGAGGATTTACATAATTTCCATTCTTTTTCACAACAAAATGCAGATGTGCACCAGATACCATACCAGTTGCTCCGGATTTTGCGATTGTCTGTCCTCCTGACACTCTTGCCCCTGAGGATACTAGAAGTTTGGAGCAATGCAGATACATCGTTTCCAGTCCATTTCCATGGCTGATCTTTAAGTAATTGCCATTGTATGCATTGTATCCAGCATCCACTACTGTACCAGAAGCTGCTGCTACGATCGTTGTTCCAGTTGAACATGGAATATCAATTCCAGCATGCAGTTTTCTGACTCCTGTAACTGGATGAATTCGGTAGCCATACCCTGATGAAATACTATGACAAGACGGTACCGGCCAGATCAGATTTCCTGACGAAACTGTTGTTGCTGGCGATGTTGTCGTTGTAGTTTCTTTCTTGCTTTCGGTCGTAGCCTTTGATGTTGTATTCTTTGATGCCGTACTTCCTGTCATATTCTTTTCTGACTGTGCTTTCGATGTCGTATTGTCTGCATTACCGTCTTTCGCCGATGCAAGATCCATCTCTTCTTGTCGTTTTTCCTCTGCCTCAAACCATGCCAGTAACTCTTTATCAGATGCTAACTGTTTCTGGTAAGAAGCTAACTTAGATTTCTTCTTCGCAGCTGCCTGATCCAGTTTTTCTTTTTCTGTCTTTGCCTTAGCAGTCAAAGTCTTTGTATTTTGATAATCCTGTTTCAGACTCTTCGTTGCCATTCGGATCTTATCTTCCGTTGTCTGTAATTGCAGAAACATGTTACTGTCATATTTGGAGATCTTTGAAACATAATCAGCTCTTTTTAAGAACTCCTGAAAATTATTTGCTTCAAAAATGACTTCCATATATGCCATATTTCCATTTTCATATAGAAACTTAATGCGCTTACTCATGATCCTTGACTGATCTTCTTTGGATGTCTTTGCCTCTTTTAATTCCTGTTGTGTCTTCTTTAACTGTTTCTGTACAGAAATAAGCTTCTCTTGACATGCCTCATACGCATCATTGCTCTTTATCATTTTCTCATCAAGATCTTTGATCTCCTGCTGCATCTTGCGGCTTTGTTCTTCTAATTTCTTTGTTTCCTGCTTTACCTGTTGTTTTTTTGCTGCAGCAAACACTGTCGTCATAGGCAGATTCGAAGCGATCATGGCTGATATTAACATCATAATGATCCCCGCCTGATATCTTCTTTTCATGAGTTCCCCTTCCTAGACTTTTAAATACTTACGGATCGTGATAGAACTTCCAAGCAATCCGATCACGATTCCTACCAACAATGCTAACGGAAGTAAGTATAACATAATCTGCTGGATTGGTACAAATTTCATAAAGACTGTAACAACATGAAACTTATCATTCATCCAGTTGATGATCCCTTCATATCCTGCAAAAATAATCGCTGTTGGAATCAATGATCCCAAAATTCCTATGATCATTCCTTCTGCCTGAAATGGTGCTTTAATAAATCCATTCGCCGCACCGATCAGCTTCATAATTGAAATTTCCTCTTCTCTGACTGCAACTCCAATAGACACTGTATTGCTCACGAGGAAAATAGAAACTGCCATTAAGATCAGAATGATCCCACCTGCAAGATACGTTCCCATTGTATTGATCTTCATCATTCCTTCCGCCGCTCCTTCAGAATAACGGACTTTCCTGACACCATCAATCGTCTCTAAATGCGATACTACCTGTTTGTATGATTTTACTTCTTTTAATGTGATCTCATAGGAATCTGATTCTTTTAGCGGATTGTTTCCTTCAAATCCTTCCAGAAGCTCTTCATTCCCTTGAAATACATCCTTCTTATAGCTTTCCCATGCTTCTTCAGCAGATACATACCGCATCGTGGCAATATCTTCTTTTTTCTTTATTTCTTCCCCAATCTGATCTTTTCTTTCTGCAGAGATACCTGGTTCAAAAAAAACAGAAATTCCTACAGACTGTTCCATCTGCTGCATCGTTGACCTTACATTCAATGCTACAGATAAAAATGTTCCTAACAAAAAGACACAAGCAATGATCGTTCCCAGTGATGCTAATGAAAACATCTTATTCCTGAAAATATTCCTTGTGCCCTCTTTGATTCCATACAAAAATCTTCTAAATATCATAGGACCCCCTTATCTCATCCTGTTCTATATGTCCATCTTCGATCAAGATCACTCGTTTGCCCATCTCATTGACCAACTCTTTGTTGTGCGTAACAACTAAAACTGTTGTCCCACTCTTATTGATCTCTGAGAGAAGCTCCATGATCCCTTTGGCTGTCACAGGGTCCAGATTCCCAGTTGGCTCATCAGCCAGTAATAATACTGGATGGTTTACCAAAGCTCTTGCGATGGCCACTCTCTGCTGTTCTCCTCCTGACAATTCATTCGGAAAAGCATTCATGCGGTCTTTCAGCCCCACCATCTCAAGCATATTCTCAACCTGACGCTTAATATATCTGTGTGGTACTTCCACAACTTGCTGTGCAAATGCTACATTCTCAAAGATCGTCCGGTCTTTCAGCAGACGGAAATCCTGAAATACCATTCCCATCTGCCTGCGGAACTTCGGCAGATTCCTCTGTGTCAGTTTCTTATAATCCTGACCGTTTACTATGATCTGTCCACTTGTCACATCAAGTTCTTTCTGTAAAAGCTTCATCAGGGTTGTCTTCCCTGATCCGCTCTTACCTACGATGAAAACAAATTCGCCTTTCGCAATGTCTAATGAGACATCCTCAAGTCCTATATTCCCTTTATTATATTCTTTTGTTACATTTTTTAATGTGATCATCATATTCTAGTCCATTGTATCCATATGTTTCATATATTTTACTACCATCAGTGCAATTTTAAATGCGATTGCATCTTCAAAATTCCTCAGATCCAGATTCGTATTCTTCTGAATCTTATCCAGACGGTATACGAGTGTATTTCTATGAATAAACAACTGTCTGGATGTTTCTGACACATTCAGATTATTCTCAAAGAATTTATCAATCGTTGCCAGTGTTTCTTCATCAATGGAGTCTGGAGAATAATCTCCAAACACTTCACGGATAAACATCTTACATAATGGAAGTGGAAGTTGATAGATCAGTCGTCCAATTCCTAACTGATTGTATGCGATCACACTCGCATCCTCATAGAAGATCTTGCTGACTTCCAATGCGATCTGTGCCTCTTTATAAGATCTTGATACATCTTTGATCGTCTCTGCAACATTACCGATCGCAATCTTGGCATCTTTGATCCCATATTCATTCAGCCCTTCTTTAATCTCTTTTGCATGCTGAATAAACTGTGCCTGTCCTTCATTCCCATTCACTGGTGTTACATAAACGATACTCTTCTCGTCCACTGCCGTAATAAAATCTGAATCTGCTCCGCTTTCAACCTCTTTCGTAGCTTCTAACAGATTCTGATCCTTCTCGTATTCTGCCTGAATCAAAAATGCAACTCTTCTCTGTTCCACTTCAATATGCAGCTTCTTTGAGCGGTTATAAATGTCAACCAATAATAAGTTATCTCTCAACAGGTTCTTTACAAAGTTCTCTTTATCCAGTCTCTCCTTATATGCAGTCAAAAGATTCTGTATCTGCATCACTGCAAGCTTTCCGACCGTATATGCATTCTCGCTCATTCCAGTAGCCAGAAGTATATATTCCAGTCTCTGATCATCAAAAATCTTAAAATATTGAAAACCATCGATCACCTGGCTCTCTGCCATAGAATCTGCAAATTCTTCCGCATGTTGTGCTAATGCATCGGTTATCTCCATTGTTGTTACAACTATACGTCCTGACAGATCTAAAATACACAGATCGATCCCGGTTACTTCCTTCATTCCATTAATTGTCTCTTGTAATATCTGATTTGAAATCATCCTTTATCAACCTTTCATATTTGCCGTTCAACCTTTTCTTTTACTATACAGCATTTTAAACAAAAAAAAAAGAAAAATTTAGTGATTTTTTTATATCATTGTCTATTTTATACAAATATCTAGCAGAAAATCTTTATTTCATTGACCATAAATATCTCTTTTTAGCCGTAACCCCTTCATATAACAAAGAAAAACATCTCAATCATTCCTGAGATGTTTTTCGTGATATTTTATGATGATATTTATGAATGTGTTTTAAATCTCGTCTTCTGATCCAACAATTATACAGATTCTTGCGCCGCTGTCAACACTTCCAACTTCATATTCTGGATTCTTAAAATAACTTTTCAGATCCTGTCCTAAATCTTTACTTTCTACTATGATCTTTGTATGTGTTAAAACACCCTGTCTGTTTGTTCTTACAGATCCTACACTGTATCCGTCACTTGCCAGTTTATCTTTCCATCTTCCTGCAAGTCCTGAGATTCTTGTTGAATTCTGAATCTCGATCGTTATATTCTTTGAAGAAGATGCTGAACTATCAGATTTGGTTGTTGTTGACTTTGCTTCTGTTGTGCTCAATGCCGAACTTAAGTCTCCTTCTTCTGATAACATCTCATCAAAGACTCTCTTGGCTTCTTCTGTATCTAATTCAAACTTTCCATTGGATTCTGTTCCATCTAACACTTTGAAATTTAAGTTCTTATCCTTAATTCCATGCATTCTCTCAAGACTTGTCGCTGCTTCTTCATAAGAAGCATCTGTCTTCACCGCATCAAAATAATTCTGTGCATATTCACGATATTCGGATAATGTCTTATCATTCAATGCAGATGCAACTGCCACACAGATCTCTCCTGTAATTTCTGCCTGCTTGTTCTTATCTGTAAAAATATCACTCTCACTTAATAATGAATAGATTGCTGTTCCATTCAGGCTGTTCTCCCCAGCACTTAATGTTACATATTTATCTGTAGAATCTGTATAAGCCATTGCTTCATCAAATTCTATTTTGACATCTCCTGCCTGATTCATCAGTTTCACAAACTTCTTATGTGATATCAGTTCATAGGAATTAATAGAAATTCCCAGTGTCTTCTCAACCTGCTGTCTTAACAACTTTCCATTCTTTCTTGTTGCTTTGATCACATCTGCAACCGTCGCTTTGCTAACGCTAGTTCCCAGTGTCTGTTCGACTGCCTGTTTTCCCTTCTTCGTCAATGTAAGATTCATATCTTGTCTAAGTGGTACAAAAATCATCTCCTGATTCTTGTTATGATATATTCGGATCACAATGGAATTTCCTGTCTGGATCATTCCAACGTCTACTCTTTCTTTGCTTTCTTCTTTTAACTGCTTTGCGATTTCTGCTTTCTTGTCTTTCTTTAATTTATCTGAAAAATATGTCTTAAATCCAAAAAAGCTTGCAACTCCACCGATGGCTGTCACCAGTATCACTGCAAGAATCCTGGCAAATATGGCTTTGGCACCTAATTTATTTTTCTTCTTCTCTGCCATGTTCCTGCTCCTTCCGTTTCTAAACTTTGTTTAGTATAACAAATTATTCGATTTATTTCAACAATCCTCTATGTTATAATTCTGTATAATCGCCTTAATATTTTCTTAATCTGCAACATTTCTCATCGTTGATCAGATTGATCATATCAAGTGCTAAGAAATTTTATAAGATTTACGAGGTATTTTCTATGAAAACAGTACTCATAACTGGCAGTTCCAGAGGAATCGGACGTGAAACTGCCATATATTTTGCACAACAAGGATGGAACGTGATCATCCATGGCTTCCGCCATCCTGAAAAACTAGAATCCCTAAAAAATGAAATTCTTGAAGAGAACGTGTCTTGCTTATCTTTTTGTGGAGATATCAGTGATCCTTCTTTTGTAGACGAAATGATCAAACAGTCCCTCCTTACTTTTTCTAAGATCGACTGTCTTGTAAATAATGCCGGAATCTCTCTGGTGGGATTATTTACAGATGCAACGGTAGATGATTGGAATCTGATGATCAACACAAATTTAACTTCTGTTTTTACAACCTGTAAGAATATCGTTCCCCATATGCTTCATCACCATGAGGGAAAGATCATCAATATTTCTTCCATCTGGGGAGATGCCGGCGCTTCCTGTGAGGTTTTATATTCTACAACAAAAGGTGGTATCAATGCTTTTACAAAGGCTCTGGCGAAAGAGGTTGCTGCAAGCAATATTCAGGTAAATGCGATCGCTTTTGGGATGATCGATACGGAGATGAATGCGGAGTTTGATGAAGAAGATCTTGCCTTGATCAAAGAAGAAATCCCTGCGGACTATATTGCCAGTCCAAAAGAAGCGGCACAGATGGTTTATCATGTCGCAACGTCCCCTGCTTATATGACAGGACAGGTTATTACATTCTCTGGGGGATGGTATTAAATTTAAATTTGTAGTTGGTCAACTGTAGTCTTTCAGTATATGATAAAAAATAAATAAGCAACCGAAAGCGATGCGGTGGAATTTTGCTCATATTTTGAACAAATCGCTGATTCGCCCAATTTCCTACGAAAACTCGCTCTGAAGTTTTGTCTAAGACCAAAGTCTTTGAAGCTCAGACATTCGTCCAATTGGGCTGCGAATTTATTCAAAATATGGCAAAATTCCAATGCATCGCTTTCGGTTGCTTATTTATTTTTTATCATATACCTGAAGTCTATAGAGTGGACAATTACAAGATTGGAAATTCAAGTGGGTGTGTATGGAGAACAACATTAATTGTAAAATATGGGATTTTTAAACAGAAGGTAATGGTATTATGCTTCATAAACATTTCGATAAATCGGTGTTGTTTAAGCCCTTTTATCTTCAGTTAGCGAATGCAAAACTTATCAACCAGTATCGTTTAACATACACACCCTGTAGTGATTTGAATAGCGTTCCGTTGTATGAGATAGAAATAAGATAAGAACAAATATTTATAATATATCGGTGGCAACGATTAGCAGATTTTAAGTGCGTTTTTTACAAATTCGCAGCGCCCTGTGGTTGATTGTTTGACCGTAGCTGCGGGCATTTTGGCTCGCAGCGAGGAAGTTATCAAAGGAACAGGCGCGGATCAGCGATTTGTAAAAAACGCTCTTAAAATCTGCGTGTTGCCACCGATATATTATAAATATTTGTTCTTATTTTATTTCTATCTCATACATGAAACACTATTACAAATCACAATTTCATGCTTAACTGTATCCGTTTTTTATCTATATCCACACTGACAACTACAACGTCCACAACATCTCCAACACTAACTACTTCTAATGGATGTTTGATAAATCGATCTGCCATCTGTGAAATGTGTACTAGTCCATCCTGATGTACTCCAATATCTACAAATGCTCCAAAATCGATGACATTACGAACTGTTCCTTTTAATTTCATTCCTGGTTTCAGATCTTTCATTTCTAATACATCTGTTCTTAAGATTGGTTTTGGAAGATCTTCTCGTGGATCTCGTCCTGGCTTTTCCAATTCTTTTACGATATCTTTCAACGTGATCTCTCCGATTCCAAGTTCTTCGGATAATTTCTTGTAATCTGTGATCTTACTGCTGATTCCTTTAAATCCTTCTTTGGATAGTTCTTTTGTTGAATATCCTAGGTTCTTTAGTAACATTCCTGTTTCTTTGTATGTCTCTGGATGTACTCCTGTTGCATCGAGTGGCTCATCACCTCCAGATACTCTTAGGAATCCTGCGCATTGTTCAAAGGCTTTGGGTCCTAGTTTAGCTACTTTTAATAGCTGTTTTCTGTTCCTGAATGTTCCATTTTCTTCACGGTAGGCTACGATATTTTTTGCTACAGTCTTGGACACACCTGATACATATTCTAAAAGAGATGCTGAAGCTGTATTTAGGTCAACTCCGACTTTATTTACTGTCGCTTCAACGACTCCACCTAAAGCTTCGGTAAGCTGTTTTTGGTTCATATCGTGCTGATACTGTCCGACTCCAATGGCTTTTGGTTCGATCTTTACTAATTCTGCCAGTGGATCTTGTACTCGTCTTGCGATGGATGTCGCACTTCTTTGTCCTACATCGAAATTTGGAAATTCCTCGGTCGCAAGTTTACTTGCTGAGTATACAGACGCCCCTGCTTCATTTGTAATCACATACTGTACTGGTTCTTTGATTTCTTTTAACATATCAACAACGATCTGTTCAGATTCTCTGGATGCTGTTCCATTTCCAATTGAGATCAGTGTAATCCCATATTTCTTGATGAGTGCCTTGACAACTTTTTTGGCCTCTTCCACTTTATTCTGTGGTGCTGTCGGATAAATGACGACTGTATCTAATACTTTTCCTGTTGCATCGACCACTGCTAATTTGCATCCAGTACGAAATGCAGGGTCCCATCCAAGGACGACCTGTCCTGCGATCGGTGGCTGCATGAGAAGTTGTGCTAAGTTCTTTCCAAAGACTTTGATCGCTTCTGTACTTGCATTTTCAGTCAGTTCATTTCTGATATCACGTTCGATCGATGGTGCGATCAGACGTTTATAGCTGTCTTCAATCGCTGCAAATAAGGCTTTTGTTGTATAGGGATTCTTCCTTGTTATGATCTTCCTTGCAAGATATGATGCAATCTTTTGCATGTCTGGCTCAATCTTTACCTGAAGAATTCCCTCTTTTTCTCCGCGATTGATCGCAAGAATACGGTATCCTGCAATCTTTTCAATCGGTTCTTCAAAATCATAATACATCTCAAATACAGAAGATTCTTCTGGTTTCTTCGCTGAAGATGTGATTTTTCCGTGATTCCATGTTGCCTTACGGATCCATGTACGGTATTCCGCATCATCTGCAATGTGCTCTGCGATAATATCATTTGCACCTTTTAATGCATCTTCTACTGTCTTTACATCTTTTTCTTCATTGATAAACGCTTCGGCTTCTTTCTCTAATGGCTCTTTTGTCATTTGTAAAAGAATCAGATTAGCTAACGGCTCTAACCCCTTTTCCTTTGCGATCATAGCTCTGGTACGTTTTTTCTGCTTATATGGACGGTACAAATCTTCCACTGCTACCAGTGTCTTTGCTTCTTCAATCTGCTTTACCAGTTCCTTTGTAAGTTTACCTTGTTCTTCGATATTTTTCTTGATCGCTTCTTTGCGCTCTTCTAAATTTCTTAAATATAATAATCTCTCATGGAAATTACGAAGTGTCTCGTCATCTAATGATCCTGTCATTTCTTTTCGGTATCTGGCAATGAAGGGAATCGTGTTACCTTCATCGATCAGTTTGATCGTTGCCTCTACCTGTCCTCGTCTGATTCCTAGTTCTTCTTGTAAAATCTTAATAATATCCATATCTTCACCTTATAAATCTACTTCGATTGTCTGTCCTTTTGGTACGAACTGGCGATATTTAACTCCTGCCATATCAAACATCTTCTTTGATGCCTTTGTCGTATCACTGCCTGCATATTTATCCTGCATATAGATAACTTCTTTCATACCGCTTTGAATGATAGCTTTTGCACATTCATTGCACGGAAATAATGTTACATAAACACGCGCTCCGTCAAGTGAGCCTCCACCATAGTTCAAAATGGCATTTAATTCTGCGTGACATACATAAAAATATTTGGTATGAAGAGGATCTCCTTCTCTCTCCCAAGGCATATCATCATCGTTGCATCCTATTGGCATTCCGTTATAACCAACTGACAAAATCTTATTATGATCATTTACAAGGCAAGCCCCTACTTGTGTATGATCATCTTTACTTCTCTGGGCAGATAGAATGGCAATCCCCATAAAATACTGATCCCAGGAGATATAATCTTTACGTTTCATTGTACATATTCCTTTCTGAATCTTTGTAGATATATTTTGTCATGTTTCTACAATATCGTCAACTTTTGATTTGTAGGTAGTGTTGCATGTATGAGTCAGAAAGAAGATAAGAAGAAATATTTATAAGAAAAAAGGGATGACACTCCGCATTTTTGAAAGCTTTTTTTACAAATCGCTGATTCGCGCCTGTTCCTTCGATAACTGATATGTAATGACTTTTGTCAATAGTAAATTAACAGAAATCACAACAAATTTTTATTTTATTGTTTCTGAAGACATCCAGAAAGAGTTCCGATGTATCAGTTCCCGGCATTGGCCACTCTGATATACGTGGATTGGTTACCGACAGGTCAATGGTCCGCCGCGAACTCTAGCTGTCTCACTGGCGTGGATCACAGATATTACTGCGCCAACAGAGTTATCTCGTAGATAGTTCAAACCTAAATATATTCGAAACTCTTTCGGGATGCCTTCAGTTGCAACTTTAATTACAGGCTGGATGATGTATGCGGCAGAGGCCGGCTTACATCATCTTGATTATCATTTCTAGCACATCGATCAGTATGTCAAGACTACGCAGTACCGCCTTTGGCGGCTTGGTCTTGATATAGTGATCGATGTGCTATATTTATATCAGTAAATATTATCTGTCATCATTCCCCATATGAAACAAGCAAGCTCTCTTGCAACTGCTATTTTTGCAATATTATATTTTTTACCATCTTTCAGAACCATCTGGTAATAACGCCGTCTCAGACGTTCATTTGCCCTGTCTGCATAATTGATTATCTGCGGTGAATTTCCCGCCTGTCGTGATCTTAAGACTCTTGATTTATATCCGATCTTTCCTCGGGTATAACTTTGTGCGGATTCTACCAGCAGTCTGCGTACATGGGTGTTCCCTGCTTTCGTAATGCCAAGTCCGTTTCTGTCATCACCGCTGGAATGCTGTCCAGGTACTAGTCCAAGATACCCAGCAAACTTCCGTGCAGATGCAAAACGCTGAAAATCTCCAACTTCAACGATCACAGATAACGCGGTGTGAGTCTTGATTCCAAGAAAACAGGTTAACTTACTGACTGGTTCTTTATATTCTTCTTCGGATGCCAGCTCTTCGATCCTCTGATCCAGACGGTTCAGTTTATCTGTCAGGATTGTATAAGTCAGAAGATATTCATCAAGTATTTCTTTATAAAGACCCTCTGTTTTTAATGATCTCAGCCATTTCACATGTTTTGCTGTCCAGTTACCACTTCCATCATACTGATAACCCTGACGTAAACAGAAGGCAAGGATCTGTTGTTTAATCTTTTTCAATTCCGCTTTATGATCATCACGCATACGGATGAATTCTTTTGTCTGATTATCCATTTTCGTTGGAATATGTACCGGACTGTAATTGTGCTGTGCCAGAGATTTTGTAATGATCTCTGCATCTCTTTTATCAGTCTTAATCCTTCTTTTGCTGCGTTGTTCGAGCATTGTAGTTGGTGCAAGGATCACACATTCCACATTAAAATTTTCCAATTGATGATACAAAGAATACCCAAGGCATCCTGCTTCGTAGCCACACACAAATCTTGTATCTTCTCCATATATAGTGCGAAGAAATGCAAGATATCTTAATACATTCTTGTAACTAGCTGGTGTTCTCTGGTAATGAGATGCCTTTTCATCTTCATATTTGCAAGAACAAAGAGTAAAACTTTCCTTATGAACGTCCATTCCTACGTAAACTGTGTTATAATTCATATAATGACCTCCAATTTGTATGCGGTAATCCCTGTTACCATTGTTAGTTTCCAATTCATAGTATACAGGTAAATCCACGATCCTACAAACTTGGGGGTCATTACATATTGTCTCACTTGCTGCGAGCCAAAATGCCCGCAGCTACGTTCAAACAATCGACCACAGGGCGCTGCGAATTTGTAAAAAACGCATTCAAAAAGTGCTTATGTTGTCACCCTTTTTCTTATAAATATTTCTTCTTATCTTCTTTCTGACTCATACAACGGAACACTATTCAAATCACTACACAGTGTGTATGTTATACGATACTGGTTAATAATTTTTGTGTTTATTAACAGAAGGTAAAAGAGCTTCTACAACACCGATTTAGCGAGCTGTTTTAGAATATAATAAACATCTGTCTGCCACTACATAAATTGAAAACCAATAACATTTAACATACACACCCTTCCGTTTGAAAATTCTTAATTTTATACGAGAATGTCTTCAGGTATTCATAAAAACATAAAAAAAGATAAAGGTACGAAATGATAGAATTCCATAGGATTTTTTGCAAAATCGCAGCCAACACGGGCACTGTTTGAACGCAGTGAGTTGTGCAGGAGTGTTGGCGGATCAGCGTTTTGCAAAAAATCCGTCAATGGAATTCGTTTTTCGTAGCTCTATCTTTTTTTATGTTTTTATGAATACTCAATACATTTCCGTTATGCAAATTAAAATTTACATCTCAAATTCTTCATGTGCTGCATTCATTGCTTTCACCATATCTTCCTGGTTTACAAGCACTGTAACACGGATCTCAGATGTAGAGATCATTCGAATGTTTACATCTGCTTTATATAAAGCGTTAAACATACGAGCTGCCATTCCATAGTGGTTTAATAATCCTTTTCCGATAATTGATACTTTGGCAACTTCTTTGCTTGCTTTGATCTCTTCATAATAGCTGTCTGGAAGGTAATCTTCTAATGCTTTAACTGCGATATCTAATTCTTCTTCTTTGACTGTGAAGGAGATATCTTTCTTGTCATTATGTCCAACTGACTGCAAGATCATATCTACGTTTACATTTTTCTTTGCTAATACATTAAAGATCTTGAATGCCATACCTGGTGTATCTTCGATTCCCATAACTGCGATTCTTGCTGCATCATCATCTCCTGCTACACCGCTGATCTCGTTGTCTCTTGATTTTACGCTTTCTTTTACGACAGTTCCTTCTTCTGTTGTAAGACTTGATCTAACAACTAAGGCAACTCCATGTTTCTTAGCAAGTTCTACAGAACGATTATGAAGTACTCCTGCTCCGAGTGTTGCCATTTCTAACATCTCATCATATGTGATCTCATTTAATTTTTTAGCCTCTGATACTTTTCTTGGGTCTGCTGTATAGACTCCGTCTACGTCTGTATAAATCTCACATGCATCTGCGTGTAACGCTGCTGCCAGTGCTACAGCTGTTGTATCAGATCCACCACGTCCAAGTGTTGTGTAGTTATCGAACTGGTCAACTCCCTGGAATCCTGTAACAATTACGATCTTTCTCTGTTCTAATTCATTCATGATACGGTCTGTATCGATTCTTTTGATTCTTGCATTACTGTATACAGAAGTTGTATGCATTGCTACCTGGAATGCATTTAGGGAAACAGCAGGAACTCCAAGAGAATCCATTGCCATTGCCATTAATGATACAGAAGTCTGTTCTCCTGTTGTTAATAACATATCCATCTCTCTTCTGGATGGATTAGGATTGATCTCTTTTGCTTTTGCGATCAGTTCATCTGTCATCTTACCCATTGCTGATAAGACAACAACAACATCATTTCCTTTTTTGTAATCTTCAATACATCTTTTTGCAACGTTCATGATACGATCTTTATTTCCTACAGAAGTACCACCAAATTTCTTAACTACTAGCATCTTGTGCCTCCTAAAATTATTTCTCTTATTTTTGTAATAACCGATTCATTAAATCATAAGCGTGGGAAATGACAATTCCTGTCTCTCTCGCTGCTTCTTCGCTGTACTCTTCCTGACCTTCATAATCTTTCGTGCTGTCGTAGATCATAAATGGTATCGGTTCTTTGGAATGGGTACGGATCGCAATTGGTGTCGGATGATCCGGTCCGATCAGAATTCTAAAATCCTCTCCAGCTTTCTCAAGTTCTTCTTTGACAACCTTCACAACTTCTTTATCAAGATGTTCGATTGCTTTGATCTTATTCTCAAGACTTCCCTGATGACCCATCTCATCAGGTGCCTCTACATGAATATAAGCGAAATCATCATTTTTTTCAAGTAGTGCTTCAACTGCTGCCATCGCTTTCCCATGATAATTCGTGTCAAGACCGCCATTGGCACCCTCTACATCAAGATTTCTCATGTTTGCTCCAACTGCGATTCCTTTTAACAGATCGACGGCAGATACCATAGCTCCATTCATTCCAGTCTTCTCTTTAAAATCGTCCAGTGCCGGTTTCGTCCCTGCTCCCCAGAACCAGATGCTGTTTGCTTTATTCAAGCCTTTCTCAGCTCTTGCTTCATTGATTGGATGATGATTTAAGATATCAAAACTCTTTTCCATCATCTCTTTTAGCTTCTCTTGCTTTGGAAGATACTGCCCGATCTTCTGTCCTAAAACATCATGAGGTGGTACAAGTTCGACTACTTCTCCATGATCCCAGATCGTTAAATGGCGGTAGCTGACTCCCGGATAAAATTTATATTCATCATCTTCTAATTCTTTTCTCACAGCTTCGATCAGGATCGCTGCTTCCTCAGAAGTGATCTCTCCTGCACTGTGGTCGATGATCGTCTTATCTTCATAATCTTCGTCTTCAGATACGGTTACAACATTACATCTAAGTGCAATATCTGTATCTTTCATATCAACACCAATGCTTAATGCCTCAAGGGGTGATCTTCCGGAATAATAAACCTGTGGGTCATATCCTAACATAGAAAGATTGGCTACATCACTTCCTGCTGGTAAATTGGATGGTACTGTATAAGCGATTCCCTGTTCGGAAACTTTCGCCATCTCATCCATCACTGGTTTGTCTGCTAACTGAAGTGGTGTCTTCCCACCTGCTGCTTCGATTGGCTCGTCAGCCATTCCATCTCCTAAAACAATAACGTATTTCATTCTGTCCTCCAAAAATGTGTCATGTATATTTATACATCTATTCCATTGCAATTATTTTTACATAAGATACATCTTCTATCTTCTCAACATCCTGAATCATAGCCGAGACATCCGTCTCGCTGTCTTCGATGTCAACACTGACTGTTAAGAGTCCCTTTCCATTAATTGGAATACTCTGGTGGATCGTCAGGATATTTGCCTTATAAAGTGCAAAAATATTAAGGATCGAGGCCATTACGCCAGGCTGGTCATCGACTTCGATCACGAATGTGATACTACGTCCTTTCTTACCAGCATAAAATGGGAAAATATCATCCTTATACTTGTAATAAGAACTTCGACTGATTCCCACCTTCTCTGTAGCTTCTAATACAGAAACTGCTCTCTTTGAATCTAACAGTTTCTGGACCTCTAACACCTTTAACAACACTTCTGGAACTGCTTTCTTTTTAATTACATAATAGTTGGTTTCTTTCATGTCTGGTTCCTTTTGTTTTCCTGTGGTGTACAGTTGTCTTTGCACAAAATACTACCACAGATATTTTTATGATGCAATAGAAAATTTGGTTTTAAAATAAATACATGATCTGGCCGGAAGTTTTCTGTTTAATTTTCTTCCTTCTTGCTGTTGTTATCCCATGCAAGATAGGCATTCATAAATCCATCCAGATCCCCATCTAATACAGCGCTTGGATTTCCGCTTTCAAAGTTTGTTCTGTGGTCTTTTACCATTGTATAAGGCTGCAGGACATAGGATCTGATCTGGTTTCCCCATCCATTATCCCCAACATCACCTCGGATATCTGATAATTTTTCCAAATGTTGCTGCTGTTTTAACAGATACAGTTTTGTCTTTAACATCTTCATTGCCTGATCTTTGTTCTTGTGCTGTGAACGCTCATTCTGGCACTGTACAACAATTCCTGTTGGTAAATGCGTAATACGGATTGCGGAATCTGTTTTGTTGATATGCTGTCCACCAGCTCCACTTGCACGATATGTGTCAATCCGGATATCTTCATCTGCAATCTCAACTTCTATATCATCTTTGATATCTGGCATTACATCACAGGATGCAAACGATGTCTGTCGTTTTCCTGCTGCATTGAATGGAGAAATTCGGACAAGACGGTGAACACCTTTTTCAGATCGTAAATATCCATAAGCATTCATTCCCGTGATCTTCACAGTAACAGATTTGATTCCTGCTTCATCCCCATCAAGATAATCAAGAACTTCTGTTCCATAACCTTTCTTTCCTGCCCATCTTGTGAACATACGGTATAGCATTCCTGCCCAGTCGCAAGACTCTGTTCCACCTGCCCCTGCATGTAGTGTAAGAATTGCATCATCCTTATCGTATTCACCTGTTAGCAATGTTGAAATACGTAATTCCTCATATGTTTTTTCAAATTCATCCATTAAAGCAGTGGCTTCTTCGATCAGATCGGCATCTTCATCTTCTTCTGCCATATCGATCAAAGTCTCGATATCTTCATATTTTGTTTTCAGATCATCATATTCTTCCACGACACCTTTCAGGCTTTTGACTTCTTTCATAACATTCTGGGATTCCTCAACATTATCCCAGAATCCTGGTTCTTCCATATTCAGTTCTAATTGATCAATTCTCTCTTTTTTTGCTTCTAACGCAAGGGAACCACTAAGATCTTCTAGTGGTTCCTGAAAAGAGTTTAATTTATATTTTAATTGTTCTGCTTCAATCATTGATAAAAAACTCCTTATTTATTCCTTCCGCAGCAGTTCTTATACTTCTTACCACTTCCACATGGGCAAGGATCATTTCTGCCGACTTTTGCTCCTTTTCTTACATAAGGCTTCTTCTCAACTTCTGCATCTTTGTTTGTTCCAGTGATCTTTGGAGCTTCTTCTCTCTCGATCTTCTGCTCAACCTGTACGTGGAACAGTGCACCTGTTGTCTCTTCCTGAATTGCCTTTGTCATATCATTGAACATCTCAAATCCAGCCATACGGTATTCAACAACTGGATCTCTCTGTCCATATGCCTGAAGACCAATTCCTTCTCTTAATTGATCCATATCATCAATATGATCCATCCACTTGCGGTCGATGACTTTCAGTAAGATAATACGTTCAATCTCACGAAGATCAAAGTCTTCGAATTCTTTTTCTTTCTGTTCATATAATGCAACTGTTTCTTCCTGTAATCTTGCTACCAGATCATCAACTTTACCAGAAGATTTCTCTGCATCTGTTAATACGATCTTATTCAGTGGTACAATTGGAAGCAACTCTGCATTCAGTGCTGCCAGATCCCACTCTTCTGGTGGAAGCTCATCACTGATCACCTGATATACATGATTTGCAACTGTTTCTTTCATCATGCCTAAAACAGATTCTTTCATGTCATCTCCGTCAAGAACACGGCGGCGTTCTTTGTACATAACTTCTCTCTGTTCATTGTTGACTCTATCATAATCTAACAGATTCTTACGAATACCAAAGTTGTTATTCTCAATCTTCTTCTGTGCTTTCTCGATCGTCTTGCTGATCGTCTTATGCTGGATTTCTTCTCCTTCTGGAATTCCCAGTGCATTGTATATACTGATCATTCTTTCAGATCCAAACAATCTCATCAGATCATCTTCCAGTGATAAATAGAACTTAGATTCACCTGGATCTCCCTGACGTCCAGCACGACCACGTAACTGGTTATCGATACGTCTGGATTCATGACGTTCTGTACCGATGATCTTTAATCCGCCAAGTTCTGCAACACCATCTTCCAGCACGATGTCAGTACCACGACCAGCCATGTTCGTAGCGATCGTTACGGCACCGATCTCACCTGCGTGAGAGATGATCTCTGCTTCTTTCTCGTGGAATTTCGCATTCAGTACGTTGTGTTTAATTCCACGTTTCTTAAGCATTGCACTTAATTCTTCAGACATCTCGATGGTGATCGTACCAACTAAAACAGGCTGTCCTTTTGCATGAGATTCAATGATATCTTCGACAACAGCATTCATCTTCTCACGTTTTGTCTTGTAGATCGCATCATCATGATCGATTCTCTGAACTGGTTTGTTTGTTGGGATCACAACAACGTCCATTCCATAAATCTCTCTAAATTCCTGTTCTTCTGTAAGTGCAGTACCTGTCATACCTGCTTTCTTGTCATATTTATTGAAGAAGTTCTGGAACGTGATCGTTGCAAGAGTTTTGGATTCTCTCTTGACCTTTACATTTTCCTTCGCTTCGATTGCCTGATGCAGACCATCAGAATAACGTCTTCCTGGCATGATACGTCCTGTAAATTCATCGACGATCAATACTTCATCATCTTTTACTACATAGTCTTTGTCTTTAAACATTAAGTTATGTGCACGAAGTGCTAAGATGATATTGTGCTGGATTGCAAGGTTCTCTGGATCTGCAAGATTCTCAATATGGAAGAATTTCTCGACTTTCTTCACGCCATCTGCAGTCAGCATGATCTGTTTATCTTTTTCATTGACAAGGAAATCTCCATCTTCTTCGATATCCTCGTTCATTAAGATATCCATCTTGGATAATTCACCATCAGAACTTCCTCGTTCCATCTGGCGGGCTAAGATATCACATGCACGGTACAATTCTGTAGACTTACCACTTTCACCGGAAATAATCAGTGGTGTTCTTGCCTCATCAATCAGTACGGAATCGACCTCATCGACGATCGCATAGTGAAGATCTCTCTGTACAAGATCTTCTTTCTCAATGACCATGTTATCTCTTAAGTAGTCAAATCCTAATTCATTGTTTGTAATATAAGTAATATCACAGTTATATGCTTCACGACGTTCATCATTCTCCATATCATTTGTAACAACGCCAACAGTTAATCCAAGAAAATTATGAACTTTTCCCATCCACTCGGCATCTCGAGTTGCCAGATAATCATTGACTGTTACGATATGAACGCCCTTTTCTTCCAGCGCATTTAAATATGCAGGTAACGTGGATACTAAAGTTTTACCTTCACCAGTTCTCATCTCTGCGATACGTCCCTGATGCAGGATGATACCACCGATCAGCTGTACACGGTAATGTTTTAAACCGATCGCACGGCTGCTGGCTTCTCTTACTGTTGCATATGCTTCTGGTAACAGATCATCTAATGTCTCTCCATTTGCAAGTCTTTCTTTAAATTCAACAGTCTTATGTCTTAGTTCCTCATCTGACAATTTCTGCATGGACTCATCGAGTGCTTCGATCTTGTCAACCGTCTTGCTGATTCGTTTTAGTTCCTTATCACTGTGAGAACCAAATACTTTATCAAATAAACCCATAAATAATCTCCTAAGTTTCTTTTTATGATTGTTCCATCTTGTGATCGTTCTGTCTCTGACATCTGATATCAAGATAGTCTTATATCTATTATATAGTCTTTGCTATTGTAACACTTAACATTATAAGGTGCAAGTTAACTAATTGTAAAAATTCTCAATAAATTTTGAATTTTTTATAAAAAAAAGTATGAAAAAAGGAGATCCTTGTCATAAGGATCTCCTCCATCTTCCGATCTTCTAAAATTCAGGTTCGATCAGTCCGTATGTATTTCCTTTTCTCTTGTATACAACATTGACTTCAAATGTATCAGCATTGCGGAATACAAAGAAATCATGTCCTAATAATTCCATCTGTACACAAGCTTCTTCTACATCCATTGGTTTGATAGCAAACTTCTTGCTTCGGATGATTCTGATCTCATCATCTTCCACATCGTCTTCCTGCTCCATAAATTCCTGTTTGAAGCTTGTTCCATCATATTTCTGATTCATAAGTCTTGTTTTATATCTGCGGATCTGACGTTCGATCACATCTACTACCAGGTCAATAGATACATACATGTCTTCACTGCCTTCTTCAGCACGGATAATGTGCCCTTTCATAGGAATGGTAACTTCTATCTTCTGTCTTCCCTTCTGAACACTTAAAGTTACATTCACGATCGTATCGTCTACTAAATATTTGTCGAGACGTCCGAGTTTCTCTTCAATTGCTGCTTTGATACCTTCTGTAACTTCAATGTTCTTTCCACTAATAATGAATTTCATGGCTCCCATCTCCTTTACCTTTTTTGTATGAATTCATTATAACATATAATTCTGATTAAGAAAACAAAATCTTTTTATAAATAGTAAACAAAACATATGTTTCTTTTTGAAGTTATCCACAGTTATTATTTGTCGAATTGTGGATGTGGATAATGTGGATAACTCTGTGGGTAACTCATTTTTGGCTAAAATATGCCATTTCTGTATGTTGATAACTTTGTGGGTATTTTGTTAGCAATATGTGTGTAATTTTTCCATAAAAAAATCAACCTGCTTTTTGTTATACAACTAGCACAAATCGACAAAAAGCGGTTGATTTTTAATTTATGAGTCACTATATAAAAATAGCTTAAATTGTCTGAAAATTAGGCATTTTGAAGATATCGCTCGACTGAATACACACAGTTGGCACCATCTGACACCGCCGTCACCACCTGACGAAGATTTTTGCTTCTTCCATCCCCTGCAGCAAAGATTCCCGGAATATTTGTAACACCGTCTTCTCCTGCGATAATATATCCTTTTTCGTCTGTTGATAACTTTCCAGATAAAAGCTCGGAAGCTGGTTTTGTCCCCACAGCGATAAAAATTCCATCAACATCTAGTAACTTATCCACATGGTTATCTACATCTTGTATATGAAGTCCCTCCACAACCTCATCTCCATCGATTTTTGTCACGATCGTGTTCCATAAGATTTCAATCTTGTCGTTCTTCTTTACTTCATCCTGAAGAATCTTTGCACCACGAAATTCATCTCTTCGATGGATCAGATAAACTTTTTTACACATACGGCTTAAGAATATTGCATCTTCCAATGCAACATTTCCACCACCAACAACTGCTGTTACCTTATTTCTAAAAAATGCTCCATCACATGTTGCACAATAAGATACTCCCATTCCCTTTAATTTTTCTTCTCCTTCTATTCCCAAAGTCTGATGAACTGCTCCTGTTGCAAGAATGATCGTCCTTGTTTTTAATATATCTCCATTCTTAAGCATGATCTCTTTGATTTCTTCGTCTGCATAGATTTCTTTAACTTCTGCTGTAATACTTTTAGCACCAAGTTCTTTCGCATGCTCTGAAAATTTTAATCCAAGATCCATTCCATTTGTCTTTGGAATTCCAGGATAATTATCAACTTCATAAGTCTGTACAACCTGTCCTCCTGGCATATATTCTTTCTCGAGCATAACAAAATCAAGCATTGCTCTCTGTGCATAGATTGCTGCAGACATTCCAGCTGGTCCGGAACCTATGATTACTAAATCGTATATTTTCATGATATTATCTCCTTTTACTCAAAATTTCTGCCTTATTCTTTCTTCGTTAGTTTTAATAAAACTCCACTGTATCTTGGAAGTGTGATCGTAAGCTCACTGTCTTTTCCTTTTTTCTTTAGATGAATATTTTCTTTACGTTTCTTCATCGTTCCACCATACTGTTCCCATTCAGTATGTAACAATGTTCTTCTCGTATGGTGTCCTTTGATCGTTAATTTATAATCTTTCTGCTCTTTATCAGAGAAATTAAAGATTCCAACGATCATGTGATCTGCCGTTTTTCTTCCGATCGCATAAATACATCGTTCTTCCTGATGACAGTCCAGCCATTCAAAGTTTTCTCTATGATAATCATAATGGAAAGCTTTTTCTTTCTTGTAAATGTCATTTAATTTGACCATATATTTATGGAAGGCATCATGAATCGGATATTTTAAGATCATCCAATCCTGTTCCTGTGCTTCGCTCCATTCCCTGATCTGTCCAAATTCATTCCCCATAAAGTTTAATTTCTTTCCTGGATGGATCATCATATACATATACATAGCTCTTGCCTGTGGAAATTTATCTTCATAATCCCCATACATCTTCTGTAAGATCGTTGCCTTGCCATGTACAACTTCATCATGACAATATTCTAGCATATAACGTTCATTCCAGAAATACACCATAGAGAATGTTAGTTTGTGATAATCACGACTTCGATATTCTGGTCCAGTCTGAAAATATTCCAGAGTATCGTGCATCCATCCTAAATCCCATTTGTAATCAAATCCTAACCCGCCTTTCCATACAGGTTCTGTCACACCTGGATAAGCAGTGGAATCTTCTGCGATCAGCATGGCGGTTGGATGACGTTGTTTTAAACCTAAATTGAATGCTTTTAAGAAGTCGATCGCTGTATCATTGACTCCTCTGCTTTCATCTCCCTGCCAGTAGATCAGGCGGCTCACTGCATCCATACGGATTCCATCAAAATGATACTCTTCCAGCCAATAGTTGGCCGCTGATTGCAAGAAGCACTGAACTTCTCTTCTGGAATGAATAAAGTTGCAACTTCCCCATTCACTCTCTCCAGTATCTTTATTATCGTATTCATATAATGGAGTTCCATCATATAATTTCAGTCCATATCCATCTACTGCAAAATGAACTGGCACAAAATCCATAATGACTCCAATCCCTGCCTGATGCATCATATCAACAAATTTCATTAATTTATCTGAAGTTCCATAACGTTTCGTTGGTGCAAAAAATCCAGTGTTTTGGTATCCCCATGATCCATCAAATGGATGTTCTGACAGTGGCATTAATTCTACATGGGTATAATTATTTTGTTTTAGATATGGAACGAGCATCTTGGCAATCTCATCATACTGATACCATCCATTCTCATCTTTCTTATTCATTCTCCATGAACCCATATGCATCTCATAGATATTGATGGCATCTTCCATTCCGGCACTTCTCATCTGCATCCATGATCTGTCATTGAATCTGTATGTTGTGATATCTCTGATGATCGAACATGCTCCTGGTCTTAGTTCCATCTCAAATCCGTAAGGATCGCAATGTTCCTGCCGATTGCCATCTGGTCCGTAGATGCAATATTTGTACATCTGACCCTCTTTAGCTTTGTCGGAGTAGAATAAAAAGAAACCACTTTGTGCGTCTTGTTCCATAAATTCTTCATTCCAGTTATTAAACTCCCCAATGATCGATATCCTGGAGGCTCTTGGTGCATAGGTTACAAAACGAATCTTATCACCGTCTTTATGTGCACCCATATAACGATATGCATCAAATAATTTTCCATCATAAAAATCTTGCCGGTTCATGTTTGTGCCTCCTTTTATCATACAACTGTTGTTTTTCATTCATATGTATATTATAATAAATGTATGTGTATACAACAACCACCAAAATAGTGTTTTTGGTGGTTATCGAACATTTTTCATTGTTTTGTAGATTATCTTTTTTATATGATTTTAAAGGAGTTTTTGATATGGTAGAGAAGAAAACTGATCGTCGTATTTTGAAAACAAAACGTGCGCTCAGAGAGAGCCTGCTTTATTTATTAAAAGAACAGCCAATACAAAAAATATCCGTTTCCCGCCTATGTGAGAAATCGGATATTAACCGCAGTACATTTTATACGTATTATTCCAGTCCGATGGATCTTCTGGAGTCGATTGAAGATGAGATTTTAAATACTCTAGAAGAAGATATGATCCAGTTTGAGAAGGAAAATTCAATTTCACAGTTGATGAATTCTATTATCTTTTATATCAGTGAGCATAAGCAGTTGGTAAGATTGTTGTTCTCAGACCATGGTGATCCTGGATTCCAGAATAAACTTCTGCTTGCCACCCAACACTGGACCATGCCAATGTGGCAGAGCCGCCGGCCTGATTATGATGCAGAAACCTTGTCTTCTTTGCATATTTATATTGTGAGCGGATGCATGGCTGTGATCCGACAGTGGATCACGGGTGGTTTCAAGGAGTCTGATGAGGAAATTTCATCAATGTTGGAGAAGTTGTCCGCTTCTACTTCGGCTGGATTTTTGCAAGGGAAATAAATAAAATGGATTTTCATAATACATACTGCTATTATAATCATCGATTTTTTCACTTAAAAATGAATTAGAAACTTTGATCAATACATCAATTACTGATCAATTACAAATTCATCTAATACTTCCTGCAGTCTTTCAAAGAACATACTAGCATGATATCCATCTGCGGATGCATGAGATATCGTCAAAGCAGCAGACAGCTTTCTTCTGCCCTCTTCTTCCACATATTTTCCAAATGTAATGATCGGAAATAGATTTGGTCTTCCGGTTGGCACCCATGTGCTGTAGCCTGTGAAATCCATCCATGGCACACAGGAGATACAGAAAAAGTTTGGCGGCTGCCCTTCTTTTCCTTTGGGTCCTTTGACATCTTTGTATGTTTCCATATCATTTATAATGTTTTGATAGCATGTCTGAAAATCATCATCATAATAAGACCAGATGTCTGAAAATGTATGATCATCTTTGTGAAAGATCGTAAAGTTTGGATGCATCACATCAAAGTAACCAGGTCTTCCTTCCTGATCGACTCCCATTTTAAATTCTCTTTTCTCATTGACAACTTTTCCTGTGCAGTAAATAAATGCCGGATAAAACTTTAATCCACATTTTTTGACCTGCTGATACAGATTTTCCACATCTAGACGTACTGTAACAGTATAACCGCATGGTATCATCTGCATATAATATTCAAAATGTTTCTGTCGTTCCCATTTTTCTGGGTCTAGTAAATAAAACATGTCAGACACCTCCTTTTTTAGCTTTCGATATCAGATCATTTCATATCCACCTAAAACTACCGGCATTTTCAATACTTCCAATACTCTCTCAAGCAATACTCCTTCTCTATTTGGATAATCAAATCCATAACTTGCCTTGATCGCCTGTGTGATAAACTGCACACCCTTATCCAGTGCGATTGGCAGACTGTCTCCGTCTAACAGGCTTCCTATCATAACAGAAGTATAAGCATCTCCTGTTCCCGGATAAAATGTTGGGATATAACGGCATTTTATCTTCCAATATGTATTACAAGTTCTATCGTAAGCGATCACATTAGAATCTTTATCTTTCTCTTTATCTGGAACACTTGTCACAACAATGATATCTGGTCCCATATCAGACAAACGTTTTACCCATTCTTTAATCTCTTCATCGGTTGTTGTCTGTTTGTATTCTTCCCCCAATAAGAGACTTACTTCGGTAAAGTTTGGTGTGATAATGTCAGCTTTTGTTACCAGACGTTTCATTCCTTCAACTAATCCTTGATCCATCGTTGAATACAAGTTTCCATTATCTCCAAGGACTGGATCGATCACAACCATATTATCCTCTGTTCCAAAATCATCAATAAATCCGGAAACGATCTCAATCTGACGTTCAGATCCTAAAAATCCAGAATAAATACAGTCAAAATCGATATTTAGCTCTTTCCAATGATCGATATAGTCTTGCATATGATCTGTAAAGTCTACAAAACTAAAGGTATCAAATCCCCCAGTATGATTGGAAAGGATCGCTGTCGGCAATGGACAGACCTGCACTCCCATGGATGAAAGGATGGGAATGATCGCTGTCAACGAAGCTCTTCCAAAACCAGACAGATCATGAATTGCTGCCACTCTTTTTACACTATGCTTCATTTTGTTTCTCCTTTTTATAATCCGATCATTGTACTATTTTAAACGGAACGTCAGGATTCCTTTGTAATCGATCACATGGATCGCTTCATCTTTTTTCATCTGTTCCATCATCGCTTCTGGATCTTTCACATCTCTGCTTTCTAAGAATCCTCGTACTTCAAACTGATTCATAGGATGTCTTCCGATAATGGATTTAACCGCTTCATAGTCATCTTCAATCTCACTGAAAAATGCACCAGAACTCATCATCTCAATCGAAATACCACCAAGTGTCTCAACCGCATATCGCATGCGTTCTTCAGATACGACATTCACATCTGCTTCTGCTGGCGGACGAACTGGTGTATTTAAGTATAGTCTGTCATATTTTAATTCTTTTAATAATTCTTGAAACTTAAGAATAGACTGCTCATCATCGTTGATCCCATCAACTAGCATGATTTCCAACCAAAGTTCTCCTTCATACATGTGAGTGAACTTTTTGAGACCTTCAAATTCTTCTTCAAATTTGATCGTTCCATAAGGTCTGTCAATCTTCTTGGAAATTTCCTGGTTATAAGCATCCAGAGATGGCAATACCATATCAGCATGACATAATTCTTCTCTGACTTGTGGATCAGAAAGCAACGCACCATTTGTGATCACTGCGACTGGCTTGTCTGTTAATGCTTTCAGAGCAACTACTAATTCACCAAGATTTGCTGCTAAAGTAGGTTCTCCTTCTCCAACGACCGTTACGATATCAAATTTATCAGAGTCTTTGAGATACTGTTTAAATTCCGCTATGATATCTTCTGTTTTATAAAATTCCTGACGTTTATTTGTCATTTTATCGGTTCTTCCTAATTGACAGTAGATACAGGAATAGTTACATGTCTTCTTAGGCAGTGGACTGATACCTAAGGATCTTCCTAGTCTTCTGGATGGGATCGGACCAAATACATATTTAAAATCGTTCATATTGATATTTCCTTTTCCTATTATTTTTGTATAATTCTTATTATACGGCACGTATACAAAATTTGTCTATATGAATTGTTCTTTGAAAACTCCTGAAATTTAATTTCTATGGGTTTTCTTTCTATAACTCTTGCGTTACAATAGTATAAAATAAACAGGAGGATATTAAGTAATTCAATGAAAAAAGATAAAAACATTCTGGTTGTTATGCCAGTAAAAGACGAACATAAAAAAACATTAGAACAACATTCCCAAGGCAATAAATTTATATACAGTTCATACGATAATGTAACTCAGGAAATGGTTCAGGAAGCAAATGTTATCATTGGAAATGTAGATCCATTTTACTTACAGGAAGCAAAAAACTTAGAATGGCTGCAGCTTAATTCAGCAGGGGCTGATCCTTATGTGAAGAAAGGCGTTCTTCCTGAAGATGTAATATTGACGAATGCTACAGGAGCCTATGGACCAAGCGTTGCAGAACATATGCTGGCAGTCTTATTTTCCCTGCAAAAGAAATTACATCTATACAGAGATAACCAAAATCAATGTGAATGGCAAGATGAAGGAGGTGTCATGTCCTTATGCGGAGGAACACTTCTGATCGTGGGACTCGGTGACATCGGATTATACTTTGCAAGATTAATGAAAAATTTTGACTACCATATCATCGGAATCAAACGAAGACCAGGGCAGGTACCGCAAGATATCGATGAACTCCATACCATGGATGATCTGGATAAATTGCTGCCCAAAGCAGATGTTGTATTATCTGTACTTCCAGATTCTAAAGCAACACGAAATATCTTCAATAAAGATCGTTTTGAAAAAATGAAGAACACCTCAATCTTGCTAAATGCTGGCAGAGGCAGTGCAGTTAATACAGAGGATCTTTGCGAAGCATTGATCCAAGGACAGATTTATGGAGCAGGACTGGATGTTACAGACCCAGAACCGCTGCAGACGCAACATAAATTATGGAACGTAGAAAATGTGATCATAACTCCACACGTAGCCGGAGATTTTCATCATCCTGCAACTTTATATCGAATCGTAGATATTATAGCTGGAAACCTGCAAAGGTATCTGGAAGGAGAACAATTGACGAATATTGTTGATACTACAACTGGATGTAAACTCTGATTGATAGTGTTGCATGTATGAGTCAGAAAGAACAAGAGAAGAAATATTTATAAGAATAAAGGGTGACACTACAAAAATTTAAAAACGATAACACTCAACATACACACCACTTAAGTTTTCCAATCTTGTAATTGTCCACACTTTAGACTTCTGGTATATGATAAAAAATAAATAAGCAACCGAAAACGCAGCATTGGAATTTTGCCATATTTTGAACAAATTCGCAGCCCAATTGGACGAGTGTCTGAGCTTCAAAGACTTTTGTCTGAAACAAAACTTCAGAGCGAGTTCTCGTAGGAAATTGGGCGGATAAGCGATTTGTTCAAAATGTGAGCAAAATTCCACCGCTGCGTTTTCGGTTGCTTATTTATTTTTTATCATATACTGAAAGACTACAGTTGGCCAACTTACAAAATTAAAATTTACAGTAAATTATCAGCTAATTCTTCCATAGTCTTAATATTCTCATCATTCATCGTAGATTTGATCGTTACAACTGGATCTACCATCTCAATATTCTTAAATCCTTCTACGATACCTTTCATGATTTTTGCTGCCATTGGTGCCCATGATCCATTTTCCATAAATGCAACTTTACGTTTCTGATAGTTCTTAGCTTTTAAGTGATGTAAAAAGTCTTCCATGCATGGGAAGATTCCTGCATCGTATGTTGCTGCTGCCAGTACCAGTCTGTCATAGCGGAATGCATCTTCGATCACTTCTGCCATATCATCTCTGGAAAGGTCTGCTACTACAACTTTTGGAGCTCCTTTTGCTTCTAAGATTTCTGCTAATTTCTTTGCTGCAGCTGCTGTATTTCCATGGATAGATGCGTATGCGATCAGGATTCCTTCGTTCTCTGGCTCATATTTGCTCCATGTGTCGTATAATCCAATATAATATCCAAGGTTTTCTTTTAAAATTGGTCCGTGTAATGGACAGATGATCTCAATATCTAATCCTGCGGCTTTCTTTAAGAGATTCTGTACCTGTACTCCGTATTTACCACAGATATTGAAATAATAACGTCTTGCTTCACATGCCCAATCTTCATCTGCATCTAAAGCTCCGAATTTACCAAATCCATCTGCTGAGAATAAGATTTTCTCTGATGTTTCATATGCTACCATAACTTCTGGCCAGTGAACCATTGGTGCCATAACGAACTGTAATGTATGAGATCCAAGAGATAATGTATCTCCTTCTTTTACTACGACTTTACGTCCTTCTAGATCAAATGTAAAGAACTGAGGGATCATATTAAATGTCTTGGCATTACCTACAACCTTAGCTTCTGGATATTTTTCTGCTAATACCTGTAAGCTTGCAGCATGGTCTGGTTCCATATGAGATACTACAATGTAATCTACGTTTCTTCCATCTAATGCTTCTTCTAAGTTTACAAGCCATTCATCTGTCTTGCATGCATCCACAGTATCCATAACGGCTACTTTCTCATCTAAGATCACATAAGAGTTATAAGAAACACCATTTGGTACTACATACTGGCTCTCAAATAAGTCAATGTCATGATCGTCTACACCAATATATTTTACTGAATCTGTAACTTTAATATCCTTCATTGTCTTACCTCCAAAATTAAATTCATTTTGCTTTTTCAACTTTTCTTACTATAACATAGTTTTGCCAAAATATCTACTAGTAATAGTTACTATTTCTAATACAATTTCTTTTCAGATACAAAGATCCCCAAAACAAAACTTCAATCTTGCTCCAGGGATTCTTTATCATCTCTTTGGATGCTTCATGCAACTCTGATTATCTATGCATTGAGAAGCTATCCATATCATAACGTTTTAAGTTGTCTGTGATCTTGCGATCATCTGCGGATTTGATCATTGTTTCTCTGACTTTACGAGCTTTAATGATCTCTTCGTTACGGCTTGGTCCACCAACGCATCCGCCTTCGCATGCCATACCTTCGATGAAGTCTTCTGGTAATCTTCCTCTCTGTAAGAACATTAAAGCTTTCTTACATTCTGCTGCACCGTTAGCTTTGCATACTTTGATATCTTCGTTCTGTTCTGTCTCTTTCATGTATTCTAATACAGAATCTGTTACTCCACCAGAGTTTCCATAGAATTTACCGAAGATCGTAGAATCCTGATATGTATTCTCTGCTGGTTCTAATTCTACGTCTTTTGCTTTCATAATTGCTAAGATCTCGTTGTAGTTTAATGCATAATCTGCATTTCCTTCGATCTTCTGGTCTGCCACTTCTGATTTCTTGGCTACACATGGTCCAACAAATACTGTAACTGCATCTGGATCTTTTGCTTTGATCATTCTTGATACTGCACACATTGGAGATACTGTTGTAGAAATCATATCTGCAAGATCTGGATAATGTTTGCGAATCATGTTTACGAATCCTGGACAGCATGAAGTTGTTTTCTTCTCACCGTTTCTGTAAGCTTCTAACCATTCTTCTGCTTCGCTGCATGTTGTCATATCTCCACCTAAACCTGCTTCGATCAGATCTTCAAATCCAACTTTCTTTACTGCCTGTCTCCAGCTTTCCATTGTAATATCTTTACCAAACTGTCCTTCTGTTGCTGGGGCAAGGATCGCGTAGACTTTCTTACCTGCTTTCAAGTCTGCGATAACGTTTGTGATCCATGTCTTTGTTCCGATCGCACCGAATGGACATTTTGCTGCACACTGTCCACAACGGATACATTTTTCTTCATCGATCACTGATACTCCATACTCATCATAAGAAATTGCATCTACTGGACAGCTGTCTTTACATGGTCTTGATACATGAGCAATCGCATTGTATGGACAGGCTTTTGCACACATACCACATTCCTTACATTTCTGAGGGTCGATTCTTGATCTTGTATGTCCTGGTTCGATCGCTCCGAAACGACATGCTTTGATACAGTCTTTTCCAAGACAATTCTGACAGTTGTTTGTTACAACATAGCTTGAGATCGGACAGTCAGCACATGCTGATTTAATTACCTGCACGATATTTCCATCGTCTTCTGCTCCTGGAGCTTTACCTTCTGCTAAACGAATTCTCTGTCTTACGATTTCTCTTTCTTTGTAGATGCAGCAACGGAATGTTGGTTCTGGTCCTTCGATCATCTTCTCTGGGATCAGATCTCTTTCTTCTTCTAAAGTCCCTTCAAACGATGCCTTTGCTACGAAATACAGTACATCTTTTTTCAGATTCTGAATGCTTGTTACATCATACATAATAGTTTACCCTTCCTTAAAAAACACTTAACTAAAACACCCTAGATATTGTTATTTTTTTATCTATGTGCATTATAACAAATATTTTCTTTTTTCTCTACAATGCTTAAAGAAAAGTACAAAAAATATGCAATTTTTTTAAAATTGTACAATTAACATTTTCTTAACGATGACTTTGTCCGTATATTGCATACAATTATTGTTAAAAGAAAGACACAATTATCTGAAAATTTTTATCATTATAACTTAAAGTTATGGCAAACTATTATTTTTATGTATTTCACAAGCCTTATTCTATCTGTTATTGTATAGCTTATCAATAGAAAATTACTAGACTTATATAAATAGAAAGGATAGATTTATGAGACCATACAGATATGATATTGTTGGTAGTTTTTTAAGACCAGATTATTTAAAAGATGCACGTGCTGAATATGCAGAAGGAACTTTATCTGCAGACCAGTTGCGTGAAGTTGAAGATAAAGCGATCAAAGAGTTAGTTGAAAAAGAGAAAGCTGTTGGATTAAAAGCAGTTACTGACGGAGAGTTAAGACGTCGCTATTGGCATCTTGATTTCCTTGCTTCTTTAGTCGGAGTCGAGGAGATCAAAGCTGATCACTGGTCTGTTGCTTTTAAGGGACATCAGCCAAAAGCCGCAACGCTTGAGATTGTTGACAAAATTGATTTTGATGAAAACAGTGAATTCTTAGATCATTTCTCTTACTTGAAAGAAATTGCTGGGGATGTTGACTGCAAGATGACAATTCCTTCTCCTGCAATGCTTCATCTGATCTGTTGTGTTCGTGGAAGCGAAACTTACAAAGCGATTGATCGTTATAAAAATGAAGATGCTCTGTATCATGAGATTGCTCTTGCTTATCAGAAAGCGATCAAAGCATTCTACGCTCGTGGATGCCGTTACTTACAGTTTGATGATACATCTTGGGGTGAATTCTGTGATCAGAATAAACGCGACGATTACGCAAGCCGTGGTCTTGACCTTGACCAGATTGCTAAGAATTATGTGAAAATGATCAACGAAGCTTTAGAAGCTAAACCTGAAGATATGACGATCACAATGCATATCTGCCGTGGTAACTTCCGTTCTACATGGTTCTCTTCTGGTGGTTATGAGCCAGTTGCTGAGACTTTATTCGGTGGATGTAAGATCGATGGTTTCTTCTTAGAGTATGATAGTGACCGTTCCGGTGATTTCAAACCATTACGTTTTATCAAAGATCAGAAGGTTGTGTTAGGTCTTGTTACTTCTAAAGATCCAGAACTTGAAGATAAAACTGAGATTAAAGAACGTATTAAAGAAGCGGCTCAGTATGTTGCACTTGACCAGCTTTGCTTAAGTCCTCAGTGTGGTTTCTCTTCTACAGAAGAAGGAAATATCTTAACTGATGAAGATCAGTGGAAGAAAATGACTCTTATTAAGGAGATTGCTGAGGAAGTTTGGGGATAGGATATCCGTGATACATATTTCATAATAATATAGTAAATAAAAGAATCCGGCATTACATTTTTGTGTTTGCCGGATTTTTTTATATCCAATTTTCATCTATTTCTTTTTTCAACTGGCAAAACATATCATAAAATTTTTCTTTTGCCTGTGAAATAATTGATAATGCGATATTCTGATTATAAGAATGTGTTACATTTCTATCCAAATAAGTGCTTTCTATTATAACATACTCTCTTATATTTTTTTGTAAAAAATCAAAGAAAAAAGCCTCTGGAGACTAAATCCAGAGACTTAAAAGGGCTATTATTTACGTTTTTTATAATTGTGTTCTTCTTATTTTACGTTGAAGGCTTTAATTCCAGGATATACGGCACTGTCTCCTAAAGCTTCTTCGATTCTTAATAACTGGTTGTATTTCGCAACACGTTCTGATCTTGAAGGTGCTCCTGTCTTGATCTGGCATGTATTTAATGCGACGGCTAAGTCTGCGATCGTTGTATCTGCTGTTTCTCCAGAACGATGAGATGTTACAGCTGTGTATCCTGCTTTGTGTGCCATCTTGATCGCTTCTAATGTTTCAGAGATAGATCCAATCTGGTTTAATTTAATCAGGATAGAGTTTCCTGCTCCCATTTCGATACCTTTAGAAAGTCTTTCTGTATTTGTTACAAATAAGTCATCTCCTACTAACTGTACTTTATCTCCAAGTCTTTCTGTCAGTTTCTTCCATCCTTCCCAGTCTTCTTCATCTAATCCATCTTCGATCGAGATGATTGGATATTTCTCACATAATGCAGCCCAGTGCTCGATCAGTTCTTCTGCTGTATATTCTGTTCCTGCTTTTGGCAGTTTGTAATATCCTTTACCTTTTTCACTCTTCCATTCTGAAGATGCAGCGTCCATAGCGATCTTGAAGTCTTTTCCTGGTTCGTATCCTGCTTTTTTCACTGCTTCTAAGATTGTTTCGATGGCTTCTTCATCTGATTTTAATGCTGGCGCAAATCCACCTTCATCACCTACGGATGTAGCAAGTCCTCTTTCTTTTAAGATTGCGGCTAATGCATGGAATACTTCAGCACACCATCTTAAACATTCTTTAAATGATGGAGCTCCGACTGGCATGATCATGAATTCCTGTACATCAAGTCCTGATGATAATGCATGACATCCACCATTTACAATGTTCATCATTGGTACTGGAAGTCTGTTTCCTGATACTCCACCTAAGAATCTGTATAGAGGTACTTCAAGAGATGTAGCTGCTGCTCTTGCTGCTGCGATCGATACAGCTAAGATTGCATTTGCTCCAAAGTTTGATTTATCAGCTGTTCCGTCTGCATCGATCATTGCTTTGTCTACTGCATATGTATCAGAAGCATCTAATCCGATGATTGCTTCACTGATCTTTGTATTGATATTTTCTACAGCTTTTGTAACACCTTTTCCTAAATATCTTTCTTTATCTCCGTCTCTTAATTCCAGTGCTTCAAATTCTCCTGTAGATGCACCACTTGGAGCTGTTCCTCTTGCAACTGTTCCATCAACTAATGTAATCTCAGCTTCTACGGTTGGATTTCCTCTGGAATCTAGGATTTCTCTTCCGACTACTTTTTCAATTTCTAAATAATTCATTTTCGATTGTGACTCCTTTCCCTATACATAGCAGTACTCCTCGCTGGAAGAAGGGTAAGCTTCCAGTTTGAGATCGTTTTGTTGCAGGTGTTGATCTCAATCGAGGAGTCCACATGATTCATTCACGTTTTAGTTAGTGTTGTCTAACTTGTATTTATGATACTAGATTTGGGTGGAAAAATCAATGGGGATATATGATAATAATTATCATATATCCCCTAGTTGATTATTTTCTTAATTTTTTGATCAACTCTTTTTTCGTTGTATTATTATATGCCCATACACGTACATCATTTTTCGTTGCACTTCTATATTGTTTTTCTGAAATATATGTCAACTTTCCTTTTTCCTTTTTGCTATATATTTCTTTATCAATGACTCTATGTACTGTTTTTTCTGATTTTTCTAAATTTGTTGTAACTTTATTTCCATCCTCATCTTCGAAATGTCCTTCACGTTCAAAGAAATATGATGCTTTTTTTACAATTTTCTTTCCATTATACTTATAAATATAATATTTTTCCCTTTCAGAACCATTTTCACTTAATACTGAATACTGTAAGCCTGCAATTGTTTTCTGTTTTTTATTATATGCAATTATTTGATCCGATGTTGACCAAATTTTCTTTACTTTTCCTTTATTGTATGTATAAATATTTAAATTTCTAGCTTCGCCTTCTGCATTACTATTTAAATTCACAGTGACCAGTTCTTTTGTTCCGCCTCCTGTTACTTCAATTAATGAATAGCTTGTAAATTTGGCTACTTTGTTTTTCTTGATTGCTTGTGCATAGGCTTTGTTCGCCTTCTTCTGTACTTTTTTTGATGCAGCTAATACATTTTGAGTTGAAACCAATGTTGTTGCCATTAAGGCTGTGATTGCTAAAGTTGTTAATTTTTTTGTTAGATTTTTTAATTTCATTGAAACATCCTCCTATCTTATTCTGTTACAATATGATATCCATAATCAGATAACATTTGTTGTGTTCCTAGTGGTACATAAACTGACATTTTTTCTGCATTAAATATACCAGAACCACTTCTTGCTTTTGAAATATAGCTTAGAATATCTTTTGACGCTATATTTCTAAGAAATTAAGTTTTCCAAACCAAATCATTAGAAAAAGCCTTCCAATAGATTTCTCCATTGAAAGGCTCTGTATATTCTTCGTATCTTCCGTAACGTATGATTAACGTTTTGAGAACTGTGGTGCACGACGTGCTTTGCGAAGACCTGGTTTCTTTCTTTCTTTCATTCTTGGGTCCCTTGTTAAGAATCCAGCTTTCTTTAATGTTGAACGGAATTCTCCATCAACCTGTAATAAAGCTCTGGAAATACCATGACGGATTGCTCCAGCCTGTCCTGTAAATCCACCACCATGAACGTTTACTAATACATCATATTTGTCAATTGTATCTGTTGCAACTAATGGCTGACGTACAACTACTTTTAATGTTTCTAATCCAAGATATTCATCAATATCTCTTTTGTTGATTGTGATTTTTCCTGTTCCAGGTACTAAATATACTCTGGCAACACTGTGTTTTCTTCTACCAGTTCCGTAATATTTTGCTGTAGCCACTGCTTCTTCCTCCTTCAAAAATTAATACTTGATCTCTAATGCTTTTGGCTGCTGAGCTGCATGGTTGTGCTCTGCACCTGCATATACGTGAAGTTTCTTAATCATCTGTCTTCCTAAAGGTCCTTTTGGAAGCATTCCTTTAACTGCAAGATAGATTACGTCTTCAGGTTTTTTAGCTAATTTTTCTTTTAATGTCTGTTCTTTCATTCCACCAACATAGTCTGAATGATGATAGTAGATCTTCTGGTCTAATTTCTTACCAGTTACTTTGATCTTCTCAGCGTTGATAACGATTACGTTATCTCCTGTATCGATATGTGGTGTATAAGTTGGTTTGTTTTTACCTCTTAAGATTGTTGCGATCTCAGATGCTAAACGTCCTAATGTATGTCCTGTAGCATCAACTACATACCATTCTCTTTCAATTGTTGATGGGCTGGCCATAAAACTTTTCATGGTGTTCCTCCTTAAAATTTCTATCAATCATATGTGTCTATATTAAATACTCCCACCGGGGCATTGGGGTAGTATTCTCTTGCATGTCACAGTTTCTTATTATATAATACGCAGCCGGGTGTGTCAAGATTTTTTCTTGTTGTTTTTGATAAATTTTTGATGTTATCCACAAGATGGTCTTGATTTTATAATTCTTTCCACAACATATGGGTGTATTATCCCTATGTATGTTGAAAAGCTGTTGATAAATCTTGTGAATTCCTATAAAAATGTGATTAATTTTTATTTTCTCAGATCAAGTATGCCACAATTGGTAATGTAATGATCGATAATAAAGTTGTCAACACAATTCCTCTGCTGCAAATGGAACTGTCTAATCCATAATCGATTGCCATCATCACTGCCATGCTTCCATTTGGCATTCCAAACATTAATACCATGATCCCCGAGAGAACAGGATCTAAATGAAACAGCCGGATCGCAAATGCTGCGATCATTGGGATCACCAGCATCTTTAAAAATGTAAACTGATACATCTTGATGTCTTTGAAAACTTCGATCAGCGGCATCTTCGCTAAAGATACCCCGGTAATGATCATGGAGAGTGGGATTGCTGCATTTCCTAAGTATTGTACAAAACTTACCGCAGGTGCTGGTGCGTCGATCTGAAATGCAAAAATCAATAACGCAGCCAGACATGCGACCATTCCTGGATTGATCATCTTTTTCCAGTGGAATATGATCTTAGCTTTTTGTCCTGTCTGCATGGCACGTTCTTTCTCAAAAAGATAAATTCCATAGGTGTAAAAGAGAATATTATATACCAGTGTATACAGTGCTACATAAAAAATAGCTCCTCTACCGTATAATTCTTCAATGATCGGAATCCCCATAAATCCAAGATTCGAAAAGATCAGCATCACTGCATAGATATTTCTTTCATCTTTTTTTACACCTAGAATACGAACAAATGCCGGACTGATCAGGATCAATACCACAAATAAGATCACTGCAAGGATCAGGTCCATGATCACAAGATTCCAATTTCCATTTCCAACGGAACCGATCACGCCAGATATGATCAATGCAGGATTAAATATATTTACGATCAGTCCTGATATCTGTGAACTTGTATCATCACTGATCCATTTTTTCTTATAACTTAGGTATCCGATCAGCATAAAACCAAACAATACTAATAATTTCTGAAATATGATAAAGCTATTCTGCATTCTCGCGGTCCTCCGGATATTCAATCTGAATTAATGTCAATCCTTTTGCTGGAAGTTTTGGTCCTGGTGTCACTCTTTCTTTGGATGCTAAGATTTCTTTGACCCATTGTGGTTCTTGTTTTCCTCTTCCGACCTCTAAAAGCGTTCCTGCCATTAAACGTACCATATTATAGAGAAAACCACTTCCTGTGACTCTCATTGTGATATATCTGCCATTTTGTGTCACATCACATTCGTAAATCTCTCTGACATAGGATGTAACCTGTGCTTTGCTGCTGCACATACTGATAAAACAGTGTTCCCCTAAGAAATAAGAAGCTGCTTCTTTCATTTTCTCCACATCAAGTGGTACATATACAAAATGATGATGTCTGCTTGTCACTGGATTATCGTATCTTGCATTGTAAAAGGTATATTCATATGTCTTTCTTGTATCCTGAAACCTTGGATGGTAGTCTAATGGCACTTCTTTGGAGTCCTGAATAATGATATCTTCTGGTAGTCTTGCATTTAATGCTTTTGCCATCTTCTCTCCCGGAATACGGCTTTCTGTGTCGAATACAGCTACATTTCCTAATGCGTGGACTCCTGAATCCGTTCTGCTGGCTCCGATCACTTTGATGTCTTCTCCTGTCAGTTCTGATATATGCTTATTTAAGACACCTTCGACTGTAATCTCGTTTGGCTGTACCTGCCATCCACAATAACCAGTTCCATCATAGGCTACGATTAATTTTACTCGTTTCATCGTATCTTACCTCCATGGACTGAAAAAGGATAAATAGATCATCACTGCTAAAAATACAAACAGGACGATATACGCTATTTTATCTCTTTTCTCGTATTTTAATGGTTTTAATTTAGTTCTTCCAACACCGCCATGGTAACAACGGGATTCCATTGCCATTGCAAGGTCATTCGCTCTTCGAATTGCTGCTACAAACAGTGGTACTATAATTGGAACCATGCTTTTTACTCGTTTTAAGAGACCTCCGGATTCAAAGTCGATTCCTCTGGCTGTCTGGGCTTTCATGATCTTTTCTAATTCTTCTGTTAAGATTGGAATAAATCTCAGTGCGATTGACATCATCATAGCAATCTCATGTACTGGTACTCCGACTTTATTTAAAAATCCCAGTGATTTGTCTAGTCCGTCTGTCAGTTCATTTGGTGTTGTTGTAAATGTCAGTAAAGACGTTCCTAATACCAGCATGATCAGACGGCTTCCCAGATAAATAGTTGTCCTAATCCCTTCTGCAGAAATTGATATGATCCAGAACTGGATCACTGGTTTTCCTGGAATAAATAACATATTGATCATTACAGAGAATAATAAGATCACTGCAATTGCTTTTAATCCTCTTAAAATATATTTTACAGGTACCTTTGAAATCTTGATCGTTATGATCAAAAATAATAGTGACATCACATAAGTTGCAGGTGCTTTATGCATAAATAATGTAATGACGTAGATCAAGACTGCAAATAATTTCACTCTCGGATCGAGTCTGTGGATCAGAGAGTCTTCTTTATAATATTGTCCAATTGTTATATCCTTGAGCATTTTATTTTCCTCTCAGTCCTTTTAGTCCTTCTAAAATTGCTTCTTTTGTTTCTTCTAATGTCAATAAATCCCTCTGGATTGGGAACCCTCTGTCTGCGAGTTCTTCACATACTTGACGATAAAACGGTACAGCAAGTCCTGCTTCTTCTAGTTCTTTCTTGTGAGAGAATACTTCTTTTTTATCTCCTTCATACATGACCTGTCCGCCATTCATAACGATCACACGTTGTGCATAGTCTGCAACATCTTCCATACTGTGTGATACCAGAATGATCGTGATCTTCTTTTCTTCATGAAGTTTCTTTAACAGATTTAAGATCTGATCTTTTCCGACCGGATCAAGTCCTGCTGTTGGTTCATCCAAAATAAAATATTCTGGCTCCATTGCAAGAATCCCTGCGATTGCTACTCTTCGCTTCTGTCCGCCAGATAATTCAAATGGCGATTTTTGATATAATTTCTCTGATAATCCAACATCTTTTAAACATTTGACAGCAATCTCTGTTGCTTCTTCTTTCGTCTTTCCAAAGTTCATTGGTCCAAAACATACATCATCTAAAATCGTTGTCTCAAATAGCTGATGTTCTGGATACTGGAAACATATACCGACTCTTCCACGTAATTCTCGTAATGGGTATCCTTCTGAATATATATCTTCATCATCGAAATATATTGTTCCAGACGTTGGTTTGATCAATCCATTTAGATGCTGGATCAATGTTGATTTTCCAGAACCTGTGTGTCCGATCACTGCAATGAATTCTTCTTTTTTTATTTCTAAGTTTATATCTTTTAATGCATAATTCTTCTTGCTAGAATTATCTTCATATGCGTAACTTACATGTTCTAAACGAATTGACATAATTCCTCCACCAGCTCTTCCTTTGTTGTTATCGTATCTGACAAGTTAACACCTTCTTTTTTTAGTTCCCATGCAAGTTCTGTTGCATACGGAACTTCCAGACCTAATGTTTTCATCTCATCAACTCTTGAAAAGATCTCTTTTGGTTTTCCATCCATGACAATCTTTCCTTGATCCATCACGATGATACGATCTGCTAAGATTACTTCTTCCATATGATGTGTTACCATAAGGATCGTAATATTCTTTTCTTTATTCAATGCTTTCACAAGAGATAAAACATGTCTGCGACCTTCTGGATCTAGCATGGCTGTTGGTTCGTCTAATACGATACATTCTGGTTCCATTGCCATGATCCCTGCGATCGCTACTCTCTGTTTCTGTCCGCCAGAAAGATGATTGGGACTTGCTTCTTTATATGCGATCATTCCCACACCTGTAAGAGCCGCTGTGATCCTTGTCCAGATATCTTTGGAAGCTATTCCGAGGTTTTCTGGACCGAAGGCTGTGTCTTCTTCTACCGTTGTTCCTACGATCTGGTTATCTGGATTCTGAAATACGATTCCTGCACTCTGTCTGACTTTTAAGAGGGTACTTTCATCTTTTGTATCCATTCCTTTGATATATACTGTGCCTTCTGTCGGCATCAAAAGTCCATTGATGTGCTTCGCAAGCGATGATTTCCCGGAACCATTCTTTCCAAGGATTGCTACGAATTCACCTTTCTCAACATTGATGTCAATATGATCGATTGCTGCAATCTCTTGTTTATCTTCTTCTGTATCTCCATAGGTCACATATTTGTGAACTAAGTCTTTTATTTTCAATATGGACATAATATTCTCCTATCTGATCCGTAATAAGGATAGTATACTATTTCCCATAAAAAAAGAAAAGTCTTATCCCAGTTGTTCCGGAATAAGACCTCTTTGTTGTTGTCGATTTGGAATTTAAATAATATAGTCAGTATTGAACTATTGATTAAACTAATTCAAGTACTACTTTTAATGCTGCATCACCTTTACGCTGACCAATCTTAACGATTCTTGTGTAACCACCGTTACGTTCAGCATATTTTGGTGCATACTCGTCGAATAACTTAGCTGTTAAATCAACTTTCTTTGTATTAGCTTTCTTACCAGCTGCTTCTGTAGGAACTTCTGTTACAGGATATAATACCTTTAACATCTGTCTTCTTGCATGTAAGCGAGATGGTAAATCTTTTTTGATTTCTTTCTGAACTGTTTCATAAACAGTAACTTTCTTTCCGTCTACAACTTCTTTCACGCGTTTTCCGTTTTCATCTTTCTTAGCAACTTTAGCGTCAACTGTAACTGTTTCAAAGTTGTCTTTTTCTTTTACAGCTAAAGCGATCAGTTTCTCAGCTACCTTGCGGATTTCTTTTGCTTTTGCTTCAGTTGTAATGATTTTTCCATGATGTAACAGATTTGTTACTTCTGCACGGATCAGTGCTTTTCTCTGGGAAGCTGTTCTTCCTAATTTTCTGTATTTTGCCATTATAATGACCTCCTGTGTTTTTTCGCCTTGCTTACTTATGCCTTCAGCCTAGGCGGGTCTGGTTTCTATTCTTCTCCTGAACTTAGGGATAATCCTAATTCACTTAACTTAGCTAAAACTTCTTCTAATGATTTACGTCCTAAGTTACGGACTTTCATCATATCTTCTGAAGTCTTATTAGTTAATTCTTCTACTGTATTGATGCCAGCTCTCTTTAAGCAATTGTATGAACGAACAGATAATTCTAATTCATCAATGCTCATTTCAAGAACTTTCTCTTTCTCGTCATCTTCTTTTTCTACCATAACTTCTGCTGTCTTGGCATTCTCAGAAAGATCTACAAATAAGTTTAAGTGCTCGCATAATACTTTCGCTGCTAAACTTACAGACTCATCTGGTGTTAGTGTTCCGTTTGTGAATACATCTAATGTTAATTTGTCATAATCTGTGATCTGACCTACACGAGTATTCTCAACCTTTAAGTTTACACGCTCAACTGGTGTGTAAATCGCATCAACTGCAATCTCATCGATTGCTTTTCCTTCTTTGTCTGCTTTGTCTGCGCCTACATATCCGCGTCCGTTTGTGATTGTAAGCTCCATATCCAGTTTGCTGCTGTCATCACTTAATGTTGCGATCACAAGCTCTGGATTTAAGATTTCGATATCACTGTCCGCTTTAATATCTCCGGCAGTTACTACACCCTTTCCTGAAAACTCAATATAAGCCTGCTTTGTTTCAGCGGATGAGCTGTTGTTTTTAATTGCCAGAGATTTGATATTCATGATGATCTCAGGTACATCTTCTTTAACCCCTGGGATGGAACTGAACTCATGCAAAACACCTTTGATCTTTACTGAACTTACTGCTGCACCTGGCAGAGAAGAAAGCATGATACGTCTTAAGGAATTACCTAAAGTTGTACCATAACCTCTTTCCAAAGGTTCCACAACAAAGCGTCCAAAACGGTTATCTTCTGAAATCTCATTAATCTCAATATTTGGTTTTTCAAATTCAAACATACGTGCCCTCCTTTTGGCTTAGGTTTAACTTGAGGGTTATTATTTAGAATATAACTCGACGATTAATGTTTCGTTAACTGGTACGTCGATCTCATCTCTTGATGGAAGTTCTTTTACAGTTCCTGTAAAGTTATCATGATCTGCTTCTAACCATGAAGGAATCATTCTTCCTTCTGTTACTTCTAAGATCTCTTTGTATCTTGGAGATGTTCTATGTTTTTCTTTGATTTCGATAACGTCCCCAGCTTTAACCTGGTAAGAAGGAATGTTAACCTGTTTTCCATTAACTAATACATGTTTATGGTCAACGATCTGTCTGCATTCTTTTCTTGTTCTTCCGTATCCTAAACGGAATAATACGTTATCTAAACGAAGCTCTAATAATGTCATCAGGTTTGTACCAGTCTGACCTTTCATTCTTTCTGCTTTTGCATAGTAGTTACGGAAAGGTTTTTCTAATACACCATAAATGAATTTAGCTTTCTGTTTTTCGCAAAGCTGAAGTCCGTATTCACTTTTCTTTCTGTTTGCTCTATTTAAACTTCTGTTTGATTTTTTATCAATTCCTAAAAAGACAGGATCTAAACCTAAGGATCTACATCTCTTTAAGACTGGAGTTCTATCTACTGCCATCTTTAATTATCCTCCTAAATTAGACTCTTCTACGTTTTGGTGGGCGACATCCATTATGTGGAACAGGTGTTACATCACTGATGCTTGTAACTTCTAATCCTGCTGCTGATAAAGCACGGATTGCTGCTTCTCTTCCTGATCCTGGACCTTTAACCATTACATCTACTGATTTTAATCCATGCACTAATGCTGCTTTTGTTGCAGTTTCAGCTGCCATCTGAGCTGCATATGGTGTAGATTTTTTGGATCCTCTGAATCCTAATCCACCTGCACTTGCCCAAGAAAGAGCATTTCCCTGTGCATCTGTTAATGTAACGATTGTATTATTAAAAGATGACTGAATATGTGCCTGTCCGTGCTGTACATTCTTCTTTACACGTTTTTTTGCACTTTTCTTTGTAACTTTAGCCATAATTACGTATACCTTTCTTTCTTCATTTCAATTCCAAAAAGATTGCCTATACTGCAAATCTTATGCTATTCCTGACTGTCCATACAGCCGGGTGTGTCATAACACTACAAATTTAGTGTTTATTATTTCTTCTTGTTAGCTACTGTTTTCTTAGGACCTTTACGTGTTCTTGCGTTAGTCTTTGTTTTCTGTCCGCGGCAAGGAAGTCCCTGTCTATGACGTTTTCCTCTGTAGCATCCAATTTCTTTTAATCTCTTAATGTTAAGAGCGATTTCTCTTCTTAAATCACCTTCTACAACCTGTGTATCGTTGATAACTGCACTGATTCTTTTAACTTCATCATCAGTTAAGTCGCGTACACGAGTATCAGGATCAACATTTGCCTCTGCCAAAATACGTTTTGCGCTTGAAAGACCGATTCCATAAATATAAGTAAGACCAATCTCTACACGCTTTTCTCTTGGTAAATCAACACCTGAAATACGAGCCATGTTTTTCTTTCCTCCAAAATAAATAATTACTTGTCTATTAAGGGCAATCCATATATCCGCAGTACGGTGAAATGATATATATGTCTCTTCCTCAAATTATCTTTCTATCTATAAATAATCAGTATGAGCGTACCTGTACTCATACTGCAGCCGCCTAAATTATGCGAGTGTATCTCTACACATCACAAAATACACCTCTAAACTGTTCTTGCAGTAAATAGGTGAATACACAACAAACCAAGGATTATTGCGATATTCTTATCGAACGTCGTAATTATCCCTGTCTCTGTTTGTGTTTTGGATTCTCACAGATTACTCTGACAGATCCTTTTCTCTTGATAACCTTGCATTTTTCGCAAATTGGTTTTACAGATGCTCTAACCTTCACTTGAATATCTCCTTTCAAAAAACGTTCGGGTATGATTATATCATCATATTCTGAATATTTCAAGACTTTTTCTAAATTTATTTATCTTTCCAAATAATTTATTTGTCTCTCCAAATAATTCTTCCTTTTGATAAATCATATGGTGATAATGCCAGTGTTACTTTGTCACCTGGTAAAATCTTGATGTAATTCATTCTAAGCTTTCCACTGATGTGAGCTAAAATTACGTGTCCACCTTCGATTTCTACCTTGAACATAGCGTTTGGTAACTTTTCTAACACTACTCCTTCAACTTCAATTGCTTCTGATTTTGCCATTTTATTCCTCCTATTCAGACAAAGTCAATATTTCACAACCATCTTCTGTGATGACGATCGTGTTTTCATAATGTGCAGCCAGACTTCCGTCTTCAGTAACAACTGTCCAGTCATCGTCCAGCCAGGCAACATCATAACTACCTTCATTTACCATTGGTTCAATGGCAAGCGTCATTCCTGGTCTTAATTTCATTCCTTTTCTTCTCTGTTTGAAGTTCGGAATCTGTGGATCTTCATGAAGATGTGTTCCAATTCCATGTCCCACTAAATCTCTGACTACAGAATAACCATTACTTTCTACATATTTCTGAATTGCTTCAGATATGTCAAACAAATGATTTCCTGGAACTGCAAGTTTGATTCCTTCAAAGAAACTTTGCTTTGTTACTTCAATCAGTCTCTTTGCTTCTTCGGAAATATTTCCAACCGCATGTGTTCTTGCTGCATCGGAATGATATCCTTCATGGATCAGTCCTGCATCCAGACTTACAATGTCTCCATCCTGTAAAATCCGGTCTTTGCTTGGAATACCATGTACGACTTCGTCATTGACAGATACACAGATGGATGCCGGATATCCATTATAGTTTAAGAAGTTTGGTACACATCCAAGATCTCTGATCGCTTTCTCTCCAAACTGGTCGATCTCTAATGTAGAAATTCCTGGTTTTACAAAATCAGCTAACTTGTTGTGAACCTCTTCTAACATCTTACCGGCTTCTCGCATAAGTTCGATTTCTTTTTTTGATTTGATCGTAACTGCCATGGTCTGCCTCTTATCCTAAAATAGATTTAATTTCTTCAAAAACAACTTTGATATCCTGTGTTCCATCAATCTCGTGTAAGCTTCCTGCTTCTTTATAGTGTGCGATCAGTGGAGCTGTCTGTTCATGATAAACATCCAGACGTTTTTTTACAGTTTCTGCTTTGTCGTCATCGCGAAGAATTAATTCTCCACCACATACGTCGCAGCAGTTTTCTTTCTTTGGAGGATTATACTGAACATGGAAGATTGCTCCACAGTCTTTGCAGGATCTTCTTCCTGACATTCTGTTGATGATATTTTCATCTGGAACTTCGATATCAATTGCAAATTCAATCTTCTCACCGTCTTTTGCAAGTGCTTCATCTAATGCATTTGCTTGTGGAATCGTTCTTGGAAATCCATCTAAAATATACCCTTTTTCACAATCATCTTTGTGGATACGGTCAACAACAAGATCGCATACAAGTTCGTCTGGAACTAACAGTCCTTTGTCCATGTATTCCTGTGCTTTCTTTCCAAGCTCTGTTCCTTCTTTAATATTTGCTCTGAAAATATCACCTGTTGAGATGTGTGGAATATCGTACGCCTGTGCAATCTGTTTTGCCTGAGTACCTTTTCCAGCACCTGGAGCTCCTAACATAATAATTTTCATGACAAATCCTCCTTTTGTCTCTCTTTTATTTTTAGTTACCATACAATTTGTTTCCATACCATCGTTTTTAATGCCATTGGGCTTTTATGCTTATATAAAAACATTCCATATAAGCACAAAAAGCTGTAGTTGTCACTACAGCTTTTCTTATAGTTACTCACTCAAAAAACCAGAATAGTTCTGTACTAACAACTGTGACTGGATCTGCTTGATCGTCTCAAGGATAACACCTACTACGATGATGATAGATGTTCCTCCAAATGAAACGCTTGCTCCAAATACTCCATTAAAGAAGAATGGAACAACTGCCACGATCGTTAGTCCTGCAGCACCTATAAATATAATATATTTTAATATTTTATTCAAATAATCTACTGTAGGTTTTCCCGGTCGGATTCCTGGGATAAATCCACCCTGTTTCTTCATATTGTTTGAAATCTCTAATGGATTAAATGTAATCGATGTATAGAAATAAGCAAACAGTACTACTAAAACAATATAGATCAATAAACCGATCGATCTTTTTGGATGGGATGCATCAAACCAGGTAGATGAGTTCAAACTTGTTAATGCTTTTCCAATGAATCCGTTATTCTCGTATTTTAAGACATTCTGCAGCATGATTGGGATCTGCATAATGGATGATGCAAAGATAATTGGGATTACACCTGCTGTGTTAACTTTCAGCGGAATCTTACTCTGCTGTCCACCAACAAGTTTTCTTCCCTGCATCTTCTTAGAATACTGTACTGGGATATGTCTTTCCGCATCTGATAAAACGATAACGAATACGACAACTGCCAGAACAACTCCTACGATCACACATCCTGCGATCAGAGCTGGCCCAATCTGTTTTCCCTTCATAAACTGATTATAAAGAGAAGTAAAATCTCCCGGCATTCCGGATACAATGTTTACGAGCAGGATAATGGAAATACCATTTCCAATTCCACTCTCTGTAATACGTTCTCCAAGCCACATAACCAGAACTGCACCTGCGGTTAAAGCAATGATCATTGTAACAATGGTAAACGTTGTATAATCGGTACCTAATGCACCTTGATTGGCAAATCCGATCGCAAGTCCTGCGCCTTCGATGATCGCAAGTACAACCGTTACATATCTTGTAATCTTTGCCATTCTTTTTCTTCCGTCTTCTCCATCTTTCTGCATCTCTTCAAGAGCTGGAATAACGATCGTCATCAGCTGCATGATGATGGAAGATGTGATATACGGAGTTACACTTAATGCAAATACTGACATCTGCATGAAGGAGCCTCCGGTAAAAGAGTTCAATAGGCTGAACGAATCGCCTAGTGTACTCTTTAAATAGGCACTGATCTGTGCACTATCGATTTCCGGAATTGGTAGTTGTGATCCAAAACGTACAACAATAAGAATTAGTGTCGTAAATAATAGCTTCTTTCTTAATTGCTTGTTTTTAAAAGCGCTGACAACAGCGTTTGACATACTAGATCACCTCAACTTTTCCTCCAAGTGCTTCGATCTTCTCTTTAGCACTAGCACTAAATGCATTTGCTTTTACATTTAATTTCTTTGTTAATTCACCGTTTCCTAAGATTTTAACTCCATCTCTAGGATTTTTAACGATTCCTGCTTCGATTAAAGCTTCTACAGATACTTCTGCTCCGTCTTCAAATCTTTCTAAAGCTGAAAGGTTGATACCAACGATTTCCTTAGAGTTTCTGCATTTGAAACCTCTCTTAGGAATACGTCTGTATAAAGGCATCTGTCCACCTTCGAATCCAGGTCTTACTCCACCACCTGAACGAGCTTTCTGTCCTTTATGTCCTTTACCTGCAGTTTTTCCATTTCCTGAACCATGTCCACGACCTCTTCTGAAAGCGTCGCTATGTTTAGATCCTTCTGCAGGGCGTAAGTTTGATAATTCCATTCCGTTACACCTCCTTGCCGAATATTATTAGATTTCTTCTACTTTAACTAAATGTTTCACCTGGTGAATCATTCCACGTGTTGCTGCGTTATCAGGCAGCTCAACTGTTTTGTGAAGTTTTTTAAGACCTAATGCTTCAACAGTTTTTTTGTGCTTTGGAATTGCACCAATTGTAGATTTTACTAATGTGATTTTTAATTTATCTGCCATTTCAAAATTCCTCCTATCCTAAGAGCTCTTCTACTGATTTTCCACGTAGTTTTGCTACCTGCTCTGGAGTTTTTAAGTTCTTTAATCCTTCGATTGTTGCTAATACAACGTTCTGTTTGTTGTTAGAACCTAAAGATTTTGAACGGATGTTTTTATATCCTGCAAGTTCCAGAACGATACGGGAAGGTCCACCAGCGATGATACCAGTACCTTCTGGAGATGTTTTTAATAATACAGATGCTCCACCGAAGTTTCCTGTAAAGTCGTGTGGTGTTGTTCCTTTTTCATCGATTGGTACTTCAACAAGGCTCTTCATAGCTGCTTCTTTTCCTTTGCGGATTGCTTCTGGAATTTCAGCTGCTTTTCCTAATCCAGCACCAACATGACCATTTTTATCCCCTACTACAACCAGTGCTGCAAATCTCATGTTACGTCCACCTTTTACTACTTTAGTAACACGTTTGATGGATACAACTCTTTCTTCCAGCTCTAACTGACTAGGGTCAATAAGTGTATGCTTCATTTGACTTCCTCCTATTAGAATTTCAGACCAGCTTCACGAGCTGCATCTGCTAATGCTTCAATTTTACCATGATAAATAAATCCGCCTCTGTCAAAGACAACTTCTGTGATACCTTTTGCTAAAGCTCTTTCAGCGATTACTTTACCTAAGTAGCTAGCTGCGGCAACATCATTTGTTTTTTCCAGTTCTGCCTTTACGTCTTTCTGAGTTGTTGAAGCAGATACTAATGTATTTCCAACAGTGTCGTCAATAATCTGAGCGTACATATGATCATTACTTCTAAATACACTTAAGCGAGGTCTTTCGCTTGTTCCATTGATTCGATTACGAAGCTTGTAGTGTTTTTTCGCACGAATCTTGCTTCTTGATTCTTTTCTAATCATCCTATATCACTCCTTTATTTAGCCCCAGTTTTTCCAACTTTACGTCTGATAACTTCATCAGCATACTTAATACCTTTACCTTTGTAAGGTTCTGGTTTTCTAAGTTCTCTGATTTCAGCTGCGTACTGTCCAACTTTTTCTTTGTCGATACCTTTAACGATAATAATGTTCTGTCCGTCCATCTCTGTTTCGATTCCTTCTGGATCAGTCATAACTACCGGATGAGAGAAACCAAGGTTGAAAGTGATTTCTTTTCCTTTTTTCTGTGCTCTGTAACCAACACCGTTGATTTCAAGCTTCTTTTCGTATCCTTCAGATACACCTGTGATCATGTTTGCGATCAAAGATCTTGTAAGACCATGTAAAGATTTCATTTTCTTTAAGTCATTTGGTCTTGTTACGACAACCTGATTATCTTCCTGTTTGATTGTCATTTCTACTGGTAAACATTTTTCTAATGTTCCTTTAGGACCTTTTACAGTCACTTTGTTTCCTTCTTCAATCTTTACCTCTACTCCTGCAGGGATATCGATTGGTAATCTACCTATACGAGACATAGGTTACCTCCTTAAATTGTCGGAAGGGACAAGGGTGTGTCCCTTCTGTTTTCAGAATAGTGAATGCTGGTTAATGTACAGTAAATCTTACCATACAAAAGCTAACACTTCTCCACCCACGTTCTGTTTTCTTGCTTCTTTATCTGTTAACAGTCCTTTGTTTGTAGAGATGATCGCAATACCAAGTCCTCCTAATACTTTAGGAAGCTCTTCAGCTCCTGCGTATACTCTAAGTCCTGGTTTAGAGATTCTCTTAAGTCCTGTAATGATTTTTTCATTTTTATCAGCACCATATTTTAATGTGATTACGATTGTGCTGAAAGAACCTTCTTCTTTGATGTCATATGCTTTGATAAAACCTTCTTTTAATAAGATTTCTGCAATCGCTGTCTTCATCTTAGAAGCAGGAATTTCTACTGTATCATGTTTCGCAGTATTTGCATTACGGATTCTTGTAAGCATATCTGCAATAGGATCGCTCATTGTCATTTTCGTGTTCCTCCTTCCTTAATCTTACCAGCTTGCCTTCTTGACACCTGGAATCTGTCCTTTATATGCTAATTCACGGAAGCAAACTCTGCAGATACCATATTTTCTTAAATATGCATGTGGACGTCCGCAGATTCTGCAACGGCTATATTCTCTTGTTGAGAATTTTGCTTTTCTTTTCTGTTTTGCAACCATTGACTTCTTAGCCATGGGAACCCTCCTAACTATTTCTTAAACGGCATACCAAATAAAGTTAATAATTCACGAGCTTCTTCATCAGTGTTCGCTGTTGTAACGAAGATGATGTCCATTCCTCTTACTTTGTCTACTTTATCGTATTCGATTTCTGGGAAAATTAACTGTTCTTTAATACCTAATGCATAGTTACCTCTTCCATCGAAAGAGTTCTGGTTAACTCCTCTGAAGTCACGTACACGAGGTAATGCTAAGTTAATTAAACGATCAGCGAATTCATACATTCTTTCACCACGTAATGTAACTTTGCATCCGATAGGCATACCTTCTCTTAATTTGAAGTTCGCAACAGATTTCTTTGCTCTTGTTACGACTGCTTTCTGTCCAGCGATCTTTTCAAGATCAGCTACTGCAGATTCTAAAACTTTTTTATTTTCTTTTGCTTCACCAACACCCATGTTGATTACGATCTTCTCGAGTTTTGGTACCTGCATAATATTGCTGTATTCGAATTTCTTCATCATAGCATCTTTGATCTGATTGCTATACTGTTCATGTAATCTACTCACTTGCGTAAACCTCCTCTCTTAATTAGTCAATGACTTCGCCTGTTGCACGTGCAACACGAACTTTTTTACCGTCAACTACTTTATATCCAATTTTTGTTGTTTTTCCATTGTGCACTAACATTACATTGGAAACATCCATTGGGCCTTCCTGGCTT